>Ga0209777_10001148_pt1 | contig 39789 bp, 35 predicted proteins | sample FrelakmetHBP12HB_FD_187147 | JGI IMG/M metagenome (GOLD analysis project Ga0209777, IMG submission 187147) | Freshwater lake sediment microbial communities from the University of Notre Dame, USA, for methane emissions studies -HBP12 HB (SPAdes)... | ecosystem: Environmental > Aquatic >...
ACTTAATCAGAGGATTGGCGTAGAGTACGATCAATGCAATAACCAGAGCATAGATCGCGAGTGATTCGATCATAGCCAGACCAACCATCATGGTCAGCAGGATCTTTCCCTGTGCTTCCGGATTTCTACCGACGGCGTTTGTCGCACCGCTCAATCCGTTTCCCATTCCAACGCCCGTACCAATTGTGCCGAATCCCATGGCAATACCTACTGCCAAAAGACTGCATCCAATCACGATCGCCTTTGTATAGTCAACTGGTGCACCAGGTGCAGCAGCAGGCGCAGGCGCAGCGGCGGCAATTGCTAACGGGGCTAACACCATAACAAGGATCAAACTAAGAATTACACAACTAAACGTCTTTCTCATTTTTATTCCTCCTATTTGTTTGGTTAGTTTCTTGAGACATGTGGCATGTCTCTCCAAATGTCCGGGACTCACCTCCTTTCGTAATTGGTATATCGCGTCTTCCTCACGGATCAATTTTTCCGCGAGAAAAGCTAATCTTCCTGCTTTCTCCACAATTTACAGCGTAATATTCTACATGAAAGAGAATCCTGTCAAGAATTATTTGCCCTTTGTAGGAAAAAATTTCATCGGGGCGATTGCATAAAAGCGAGCAGGATCGAACGGCTTCCCATTGAACGGAATGTCGGAGCATCGCCAGGATATACAGTCTCGCCGGACGTCATACATTAGGACTTCTTTGCCGTGCTTTCATGTAAAAAGACGGGTCTTTCTCCATACATGGATTTTTTCGCATTTTGTCTTCCGTGCTAAATCTTCTCACATTTCCATTTGACTTCACAGGACAAGACTGATAGAAAATTTCGTCATCGCAGAAGATTATCGCTATGTATTATTGTACCATTAACTTCATACGGAATTAGGGAAAAACTCTAAAAATGAAAATTGGCTGAAATTGAGGAGAGAGAAACATGTCTAAGTATGTATTTGAGTTTGGAGGCGGCAAAGCAGACGGCAAGGCGGAAATGAAAGAACTCTTAGGCGGTAAGGGGGCTAATCTGGCGGAAATGGCCAGTCTCGGCATTCCCGTGCCTCCCGGTTTCACTATTACAACCGAAGTTTGCAATTATTACTATCAGCACAATAAATCTTATCCGCCCGAGTTCGAAGCTGAAGTGAGGCAGGCCCTCGCTAATGTTGAATCAATTATGCAGGCGAAGTTCGGTGATCCGGGAAATCCCCTGTTGCTTTCCGTTCGTTCCGGGGCGCGTTCCTCCATGCCGGGCATGATGGAGACCGTTCTGAATATCGGCCTTAATGAAAAGACGATAAAGGGTCTGATCGCAAAAACCGGTAACGAGCGCTTCGCGTATGATGCATATCGTCGCCTCATCATGATGTACTCGGATGTCGTCATGGAAAAGGCAGCCGGAATCGAGCCGGAAGAGGGCAGGGGGGTCCGTGTACAGCTCGAGCATGCGATGGATAAAATGAAGAAGAAGCTGCATGTCACTCAGGACACTGATCTCACTGCGGCAGACCTGAAAAAGCTCACCAAGGTATTCAAAAACATAGTCAAGAAAATCCTGGGGAAAGAATTTCCCGATGATCCTTATGAGCAGCTCTGGGGTGGCATAGGCGCCGTCTTCCAGAGCTGGAATGGAAGGCGTGCCGTTTCTTACCGGCGCATCGAGGGCATCCCGGATGAGTGGGGCACTGCTGTAACCGTCCAATCCATGGTCTTCGGAAATATGGGCGACAATAGTGCAACCGGTGTCGCCTTCACAAGAAACCCCGCGACGGGCGAAAATGTGTTTTATGGGGAATGGCTTGTGAATGCGCAGGGCGAAGACGTCGTGGCCGGCTTGCGCACGCCTAATCCGCTCAACATAAAGAACAAGACGGATGATACGAAAGACATTCAGAGCCTAGAAGAAGCCATGCCGCCGTTGTACAGAGAGCTGGCAGATATACGAGACAGGCTGGAAATACATTACAAAGACATGCAGGATATCGAGTTTACCATCCAAGATGGTCGCCTGTGGATGCTCCAGACACGTACCGGCAAGCGCAACGGACCAGCAGCGGTGAAAGCGGCGGTGGAAATGGTGCGGGAAGGTCTCATCGATCAAGCTACGGCAGTCCTCCGGGTTAGACCGGCGCAGCTGGATGAACTGCTGCACGATATGCTTGATCCGGCGGAAGAGCAAAAAGCCCGCGTACTTGCCAGGGGCCTGCCCGCGGGTCCCGGTGGCGCCACAGGCCAGGTCGTTTTCACTGCCGATGATGCGGCGAAATGGACAAAGGAAGGCAAGAAAATTATTCTCGTACGTCACGAGACCTCTCCCGAGGATGTGCACGGTATGCACGTCGCCGAAGCCGTATTGACGGCAAAAGGCGGTATGACGAGCCATGCCGCACTCGTTGCCCGCGGATGGGGCAAATGCTGCATCGTTGGCTGCTCCGCCCTGGACATCGACATGAAGAGGAAGGTGATGACGGTCAATGGCAGGACTATAAAGGAGGGCGACTGGATTTCTCTCAACGGTTCCATAGGCCGGGTCTATGAGGGGAAGGTTCCGTCAGTAAGGCCCGATCTTGCAGCTAACAAGGAATATACAGAGCTCATGGGATGGGCGGACAAATTCCGCAGGCTCGGTGTACGCACCAATGCCGACCGCCCCCAGGACGCCGCTCAGGCGCGTGTCTTCGGCGCTGAAGGCATCGGGCTTACCCGCACGGAGCATATGTTCTTCGGCCCGGAGCGTATCATGCCTATGCGTGAGATGATTCTTGCGGAGAAGGAAGAGGATCGCCGTAAAGCAGTTATGAAGCTGCTGCCATTTCAGCGGCAGGATTTCATGGGCCTCCTTGAAGCCATGCAGGGTCTGCCCGTGACTATTCGTCTCCTCGATCCCCCATTGCATGAATTTGTGACCCTCGACAGTCAGCAGATAAAGGAGCTGTCGAAAGAGCTCGGCATTTCCGTAAAGAAACTTAAAGCGCGTGTCGAGTCTCTGCACGAACTAAACCCGATGCTCGGTCATCGCGGATGCCGTCTGGGCATCGCATATCCGGAGATTACGGAAATGCAGGCCCGTGCAATTTTTGAGGCCGCCGCGGAATTGACCATAAAGGGCATAAAAGTTTATCCGGAAGTAATGGTCCCGTTGGTGGGAACGGCTTCTGAATACAATCACCAGGAAGCCATCATCCGCCGCATGGCGGCGGAGGTGATGAAGGAAAAAGGCGTGACCTTCGAATACCTGGTTGGGACGATGATCGAGGTGCCGAGGGCGGCGCTGACGGCAGACGACATTGCCAAAACAGCCGAATTCTTTTCATTCGGTACAAACGACCTCACACAGACTACTTTCGGTTTTTCGCGTGACGACATCGGCGGATTCCTGCCCATATATCTTGAACAGAGAATCCTGCCCGAAGATCCGTTCCAGAGCCTGGATGAGAGGGGAGTCGGCCAACTGGTCGAGATGGGTACCAGGAAAGGCCGCTCTACGCGCCCCAAGCTGAAAGTTGGTATCTGCGGCGAGCACGGCGGCGATCCGAAGTCTATCGACCTCTGCCACCGCGTGGGAATGGACTACGTTTCCTGTTCACCATTCCGTGTGCCTATTGCGAGATTGGCAGCTGCCCATGCGTCCCTGATAAACAAGTGAACTACGAGAGACGCCGTAGTCCTTGAATGACAAAAAAGCCGTTGTCAGAACTTAAGAGTTCAAGACAACGGCTTTAATTTTTATTGATCTCCCGCGGTGATTCCTGAGACGTCTCCTACTTCTTCTTAATACTGTAGAGGGCTGCTCTTCCTGGATAGACGGCATAATCGCCGAGCTGCTCTTCTATCCTCAGGAGCTGGTTGTATTTTGCGAGCCGCTCGCTTCTTGATAAAGACCCGCTCTTGATCTGCCCGCAGTTCGCTGCTACCGCCACATCCGCCATGTAGCTGTCTTCCGTTTCGCCGGACCTGTGAGAGATGACAGTTGTGTACCCTGCCTCCTTCGCCCTTTGAATAGTCTCCATCGTTTCCGTCAGTGTACCGATCTGGTTGAGCTTGATCAAAATAGAATTGGCAACGCCCATGGCAATCCCTTTTTCCAGCCTCTTCTTGTTGGTCACAAAGATGTCGTCTCCCACGATCTGGACCTTGCTTCCCAGGGCGTCGGTAAGGAGCTTCCATCCGTCCCAGTCGTCTTCCGCCAGGCCGTCTTCAATGGATACGATGGGATACTTCTTTACCATGTCCTGATAGAACTTGACCATTTCCGCAGACGTCTTGTTGGGCTTCTTTTCCGCGGCCATGACATATGTACCGTTTTTGAAAAATGCGCTTGCCGCCGGATCAATGGCGATACAGATGTCCTTTCCCGGCTTATATCCCGCCTTCTCAATCGCCTCCACAATCACTATAAATGCTTCTTCATTGGATTTGAGGTTCGGCGCAAATCCGCCTTCGTCACCCACGGAGGTATTATAGCCCTTGCCCTTGAGGACGGACTTGAGGGTATGAAAAACCTCTGCGGACATGCGCAATCCTTCCTTGAAGTTCTTCGATCCGATGGGCATGATCATGAATTCCTGAATGTCAACATTGTTGTCCGCGTGCTGGCCGCCGTTAATGATATTCATCATGGGGACGGGGATATCCTTGGCGATCACGCCGCCGATGTATTTATAAAGGGGCAGTTCCATGGCTTCCGCAGCGGCCTTCGCGCAGGCCATTGACACGCCTAGAATAGCGTTCGCGCCGAGGGCGCCTTTATTGGGCGTACCGTCCAGAGAGATCATAGCGTAATCGACCTCCCTTTGATTGAGGCTGTCCATGCCGATGACCTCCGGTCCGATCTTATTGATAACATTATTTACAGCCTTTACTACACCCTTGCCCAGGAACCTTTTCTTGTCGCCATCACGGAGTTCGAGCATTTCGTGCTCTCCCGTGGAAGCGCCTGAGGGCACGGCCGCGCGGCCGGTAATTCCTGAAAAAAGTGTCACTTCGGCCTCAACTGTTGGGTTGCCTCTTGAATCCAGAATTTCCCTTGCGTACACGTTGATGATCTCAGTCATATGGCCTCCTCTTGTTAATGTAAGTATATTCTTTCTGCATATACCAATCCGGATAAAAATTCAAGGACGTTGTCGGAAATGTGAACGACCTTGATTAAATACGGAAACTTGTGTACATCAGAAACAAGTGGACAAAGGAGATGTGTCGGTTGTGACAGGGAAAAAACGGACGAAACTTTTTCTCCATCTGAAAAAATGGCTGGAAAAGGCTGTCCTGGATTATAACATGATTGAAGATGGAGACAGGGTCCTCGTCGGTGTTTCCGGCGGCGCAGACAGCCTTGCCCTCCTTGACCTTCTCAATACCCCCATGGTCTACGTGCCGCCTTTTTCCATCATTGCCGTAAACATTGACCCGGGGTTTGATCCGACATATACTGATTATGATACCCTTGAGAAATACCTGAGAGAAAATGACCTCGACCACTATATGGAGAAGACGGACCTTGGGCCTCTTTCCCACAGTGATTACAATAAGAAGAACCCCTGTTTCCTCTGCTCGCGGTTGAGGAGAAAGAGGATCTTCGAAATAGCGGCGGAGAAGGACTGTAACAAGATTGCCTTCGCCCACCACAAGGATGATATTATAGAGACGCTCCTCATCAACCTCTTCTTCGGGAGGGAGATCAGCACCATGATGCCGAAGCAGACAATCTTTCAGGGGAGGCTTCATATCATCCGTCCTTTCGCTTATATCGGGGAAGACCTGATAAAAAAATACGCGAAGGAACAGCGACTGCCTTCCACCGGGAATAAATGCCCTACGAGCAAAACCTCCCGGCGGGTCTACATCAAGAAACTGTTGAAAAAGATGGAGCGCGATAACAAGGACATCCAAGATAACATCTACAAGGCATTGAGACACATCAAAATGGATTATCTGCCGCAGGACATGAAGGACATGAAGTAACGCATGGCGAAAAAGAAACCGGCAGGAGAAAAAATAATCGCCCAGAACAAGACGGCGCGTCTGAACTATTTCATAGAAGACACCTATGAGGCAGGCATCGCGCTCGTGGGTACGGAGGTGAAGGCGCTCCGGGAAGGGAAAGCGAATCTCAAGGACAGCTACGCCCTGGTAAAGGACGGCGAAGTCTTCGTCCATGAAATGCACATCAGTCCTTACACCTTCGGCAACAGGGAGAATCATGATCCGCTGCGGGTGCGGAAACTTCTCCTCCACAAGGGAGAGATCAAGAGGCTTTACGGAAAGTCCAGGGAAAGAGGCTTGGCCCTCATCCCGCTGAAATTGTACTTTAAGAGCGGCAAGGTGAAGCTGGAAATCGGGGTCGGGCGGGGCAAGAAACTTTATGACAAACGTGAGAGTCTGAGAGTCAAGGACGATCGCCGGGAGATCGAGCGAGGAATGCGGCGAAAGTAGTGCAGACCTTCAGGTCTGCCCCTATTGCGTCATTCCCGTCACTCGAACGTCATTCCCGCGAAAGCGGGAATCCAGATTTTATTTTCTTGTCATTACAAACTCATGAATCTCTGCTTACATGCAGAAGCGTAGTGCAGTCCTTTAGGTCTGCCAAGTAGCAGGACTAAAGTCCTGCACTACATATCTTCAACAAATTCCAAAAGTGCCTTGGCTGTGTACTCTCCCGCAATACCTTTTCAAATACATCGAATTAACTTGACTAAAACCACATCCAGACCTATATTATTAATGGTTCTATATCCACTCCATTATGGGGGCGCAAAGGTTTCGACGGGGATATGGAAGCTGTAGTGGCATACCGAGGTTCCTACCAGGCCTCGTTAAACAGGTAGGAAACATTTAAGCGCAACCAATTACGATTACGCTTTAGCCGCATAGACGGCTACGTCCTACTGATCCCGCCTGTCGGATCAGATCAGGGCGTCATAAAGGCAGGATAGCTGATTTCACATTCCCGATGTGAAAGGGGCGAAAACCCCAAGGGATGGCTCTCGATAAATCCTGCCTCCGGGAGTTTTCGGGAGTGAGATTAAAACAGAGGACAAGTATGTAGAAGCTGCAGTGGAATATTTTCGGACGCGGGTTCGATTCCCGCCGCCTCCACCATTATTAAAAAGTTCCGTACACTAATTAACCGACCGTAATTCTTGTCAATAATAAAGATTTGATCCCCACCCTACGAGTTCAGGCATCCATGACTAAGGATAAAAAGTGATTTAACCACGTGAAGGGTTAAAATTTACATTCCAAAAAAGGAGGGATTACAATGCCGGTCATCACCATTAAAGTCCTGAAAGGAACCTTATCAGAAGAGAAAAAGAAGGAGATAGTTTTAAGGGTAACAGAGACTGTGGCAGAGATTGAAGCGCGTCCTTATCCGAAAGAGAAACTTCTACCCTATACATGGTGTCTCATTGAGGAAGTGGATATGAAAAACTGGGGTATAGGGGGCGAAACTGTCACACCGGAGATGCTAAAGGCGGTAATGGAAGGCAAGACATAAACTGATATGACGTTGGAAGCATTTTAAATCAAGTTCACAATTATACATATGAGATGATGATCATTTCAAGAACGCAAGAGTCTGCGTATTGGAGTCCATCGAAATCATTTAAGAGATTCAAGATATCCGTTCAATAAAAGGAGAAAAATATGGCAGACAAACCTGATCCGAAGCAATCCCAGCAGATCCAGATTAATACCGCTGATGAAATATCGAGAGGTAGATACAGCAATTTGATGCTGGTATCACATAGCCCGGAAGAGTTCATGCTTGACTGGCTCTTAAACTCGCCCAATGGGGCTCATCTGGTCTCGAGAATAATACTAAGTCCAGGCAATCTTAAGAGAGCGATCGAGGCCCTAACGATAAACCTGAAACAGTATGAAGATAAATTCGGAACCGTGAAACTAATTGATCCGGGAGAGCAGAAGATTCATTAATCCGGGAGAAGACGTTAAGGTGCAGGCCAGCATGCTGAGATCTGAGAAATGATATACTTAATGAAGATAGCTTTCGTCAACTTGTCCACAATCTCTTATAAGAAGATCATCATTTCACCAGGAGGATAAAAATGAAAAACGTAGAGATGAAGGTTGAAAACAATATCCTGACCATTCAGGTCGATCTTACAAAAGAATTTGGCCCATCATCATCGGGAAAGACCATAATCATTGCATCAACAGAAGGAAATGTTTCCATTCCTGGAAATGAAGAGGCTAAGATAGGCCTGAATATATATAAATATCAGAAGAAATAACGCATTGAAAAGATCTATGGAAAACTGGATACAGGAACTAACTGGATCAGATACTGACAAATGGAGCGGCGGTTTCTGTCTTCATAGATGACGAAGAGACCTAGGCTAGGCAGGAACCCGCAGACAGGTGAGGGAATAACGATTAATGCAAGAAGGGTAGTTACATTCAAGAGTGCTGAGAAACTGAGGTTGGCCGTAAACGTGTTTAACATAGCAGCAAAGGAGAATAGAAATGGATTTCAAAACACTTTTAATAAACAGGCGTGCCATCAGAGACTTTCAAAATAGGGAAGTGCCTCTATCAATAATCAAAGAAATCATTCAGGACACCTGTCTGGCCCCGACAGCTACTAATCGCCAACCGTGCAAGTTTATCATTATTCGAGACCGTGATTACATGAAAAAGCTCTCCGATGAAAGTAAGAAGACCCTCCTTTCCTATCTTGAAAAAGATCCTGAATCACCGCTCAAACTGTATGAACCCCGTCTGCGTGATGAACAGTTCAATGTCTTTTATAATGCGCCCTGCCTGGTCTACGTCATCGGTCCCAAGGAGGTGCAATCACTTGATGTGGATTGTGGCCTTACGGTTGCATATTTTATGTTCTCTGCTGCCTCCAGAGGATTGGGAACCTGCTGGATCGGATTAGGGGCTAATATCCGTGACCGCAAGATCCTTGATGACATGGGAGTACCAAAGGATTGTGAAATAGTTGCACCCATTGTTATTGGGTATCCGACCAGTATTCCTCCAGCTTCTGAAAGGCACGCTCCTGATATACTGAAGATTATATGAAGGATACATATTCCGTGAGCAGATATAAGAACCTTCCGTAGACTGTTAATGAAGCCGTTGATAGTCTTTTGTCATAACTGTCGCTAAACAATTAAATCCGTCTTGCCAATATTTATAAGATTACTTAGAAGAAAGCATTGCAGGTAAATATGGCCAAGAGCATCAGTGATAGAATTCCCTCCAGAGAGGAATGCAATGAACTCATGGCGCAACATTCCATGCGACGAAACATCGTTGAGCATTCTATTCAGGTAATGCACGTTTCTCTGGCGATAACAGACAATCTAAAAAACGGTGTAGCAGTGAACAGGGACCTGGTTATTGCAGCCGCACTCCTGCACGACATTACCAAGACGAGATCTCTTAAAACAAAGGAACGACACGATTTATCCGGCGGAGAGCTTCTGCGAGAAATGGGATTTACAAGCATAGCTGAGATTGTGGAGCATCATATTGTCTTTCAGAATTTAAATCCGCAGGGAGGGCTTGAGGAGCGGGAGATAATATACTATGCCGACAAGAGGGTGATGCACAACAAGATAGTGACCATCGACGAGAGGGTGCATGATCTGTTACAACGATACGGAAAGGCGGCGGAGATAAAAAGGCTGATAATTCAAAACAAACACTTGGTACTCGCCGTTGAGAGTAAGATCGCCAGCTTTATGAAAGTTGATATAAATCGTGCTATTGAGGAGATAAAGGCCAATTAAGAACAATCGGTGATGAGTAACAAGAAAAATAAAAAAATTATCAAAAAAAGGTAATCAGCCAATTAAGCTTTAACAAAACAATAAATATATCTCTACAGAATAGCATCCCTGCGACATCATGAAACCGATCGCTGATCATTACGATTACACTTTAGCCGCATAGACGGCTACGTCCTACTGATTTCGCCTGTCGGGTCAGATCAGGGCGTCATAAAGGCAGGATAGCTGATTTCACATTCCCGACGTGAAAGGGGCGAAAACCAAAAGGGATGGCTCTCGATAAATCCTGCCTCCGGGAGTTTTCGGGAGTGAGATTAAAACAGAGGACATGTATGTAGAAGCTGCAGCGGAATATTTTCGGACGCGGGTTCGATTCCCGCCGCCTCCACTCGAAGACAATCTAATGTAGTCTAATATGGTCTAAAGAAGTACAAAAAAAATTACAGAAATTGCAAAAACCCGTTAGAAATGCCGGGTTTTTTCTTGATATTTGTCTAATAGCATGCAATATAGTGTATGTCGATAGTCTATTAGCGTCCAGAGTTTTTGGGGGCTTCCCTGGAGAAATACTCGTTGTTGCTCGAAAGGGGACATGAACGATTAGGACCCCGATCAAGGTAAACCCTCGTTATACAAACTTTTCTTTTATTGAAATCATTTTCGCAACCGCAACCATTGTTTGCGTGCCACGATTGTGATTATCAAACCCAATCCAACAATCCATGCGAGATGCGATGGGTAGTGGACAAAATATACCACGGGTGTCAGAGTCCATAGTACCGGTTTTCTCAGGAAGTTATGTGCTCTGATGAAGTCGGCAATTGATGGTGAATAACGGTAATAAATATCGACCAGCGTCGCGCCCCACACATGGGGAAGGAGATGCTGATCCCGGAACCTTCTTAATATTTGAACGTGAACGTCATCATATGAACCGTAAACCGCCGTCGCGATAAAACAGTTGGCGTTATCCTCACCGGATGTTGTGAAACTCCAGCTAAAGTTGGTAGAAAGCGCGGTACCCGCCAGATTCGTTATGCCCGTCGTAAGTGTGGCCGTGTAAGTGGTGTTTTTGATCAGGGCATTGAGAGAAGGTGTGAATGTCGCTGTCTTTGTGGCGCTGTTGTACGTCACGGTACCCGTTGCCCCCCCGCTTACAAGAAATGTCGAACTGTTGATCGTCGATGCTTTCATGTCATCGGAAAAAGTGGCCTGAATTGTCGTACCTAACGAGACATCTGTTGCGGCGTTCGCCGGTGTTGTGGAGGTGACGGTCGGGACGCTCCCGAAAGGGGCTATAAAGGAACCCAAGGCGCGAGGTAGTGCTCCAACTGTTATACGGGGCAGTTTTTCGGTATTTGTTGAATTATCGATCACGGAAATGGTGCTGCCGGAACTATTGACGACATAGGTAAATGTCCCAAGGGTATTCAGTGATACGCCAAAAGGATTAACTCCAACGATGATATTCGGGCTGCTGACAGTATTGGTGGCCGTATCAAACAGCGATACGCTGGCGCTCCCAGTATTGGTGATGTAGGCAAGCGTTCCGGCGGGATTAACCGCTACGCCCGTGGGGGTGGCAAAGTGTATATCATAGTGGGTAATAACCGAATTGTCCGCTGTCTTAATGATAGAAACCGAATTGTCGCCAGAGTTGGCGACGTAGACGAAGGTGCCGGCGGGGTTGACGGCGATGCCGAACGGGCTTATGCCCACCGGGACGGTAACGATTATGGTGTTGTCGGCCGCCCTGATCACGGAAACAGTACCGCTTGAGTTGTTTACAACATAGATACTGGTTCCGTCGGGAGTGACGACGATACCTAAAGGATTGGAGCCGACGGTAATTGTCGCCGCAACGTTATAGTTGCTAAGGTCGATTTTTGAGACCGTGCCATCTGTGGAGTTTGTGACATAGGCGAATGTTCGCGCCGGGTCAGCCGCTATCCCGTGAGGACCCCTGCCAACTGGGACATCTAATAACTTCTGGAAGACAACAGTATCGCTCGTGAGGTCTTCGAAGGTCCTTATAACCGAGACGTTATTACTACCCACGTTCGTGATCAACGCGAATGTTTCCGTAGGGCTCACTACGGTCGCTACGCCATAGGGCGTCGTTCCCGCAAGAACGGTCGTCACAACTTTATTAGTACCGGTATCGATTATGGAGACGTTGTTACTGCTGGAATTTGGTACGTAGGCAAACGGGGCGGCATACATCTTTGGGCACAATCCGAAGAGCGCTAATGCGCTCAAGCAGATTGCCAGATTGGCTTTATTGATAAGACATTGCTTTTTCACTGTGGAAGTATATGAAGAAGGATTTTGTGTGTCAAGAGGATTTTGACCACAAAAAGTGGGGTGTGGTGCCAATGTCTGTCGCCTAGAATGAATTGTGTTTATTACTAATGGAAGTCCTGCTTTTTTGTTGAGGTTGACAATTTGTGGATAACAGAAAGTACGCCGCAGGAAAAGCTCTAAATAATTTTCCTATAGCCGCTCGCTGATTATTCTTGCATTCTCCACCTACGAAGCTTAATATATGTTTTATAATGAAAGATGTGAATTACGTGAAGAAATCCGCAACATGAATGCTTTGGGGTGCGTGAAAACTCACTTGAAAATCGAAAATATTTGTTACGCAAAAACAGCATTTAATGAGAGAAGAAATTAATGAGGAAATAACAAAAGTTTTTCCCTCATTAATTATGCAATATTTAAGCGCCTAACAGAGTAGCACTGAAAATCTTTAAATAAACTATTACCGATATCTATTATAATTCAGAACAGGTTCCGTATACTTCCAGTTTATGGCTACATTGCCTGCACAGGGGTATTACTGTCGGTCGTAGTTCCGTTACCAAGCTGACCATTACTATTACTTCCCCACGCCCAGACCGTGCTGTCGATCTTCAGAGCAACAGTGTCGCTATAGCCTGCAGCAACGGCCTCCACACCTGACATTCCGCTTACCTGCACAGGCGTAACACTATCGGTCGTAGTTCCATTACCAAGCTGCCCATGGGTATTACTTCCCCATGCCCAGACCGTGCCGTCAGTCTTCATGGCGACAGCGTGGGAATCGCCTGCGGCAATGCCTATTGCGCCTGTGCCGACCATACCGCTTACCTCCCCAGGGGTATTACTATAAATCCCAGACCCATTAGTCCCGTTACCAAGCTGACCATTACTATTGCTTCCCCATGCCCAGACTGAGCTGTTGAGCGCGTCATTCCGCAGGGCGACAGTGAATGCGTTGCCTGCGGCAATGGCCATTATGTTACCTAACCCGCCGACCTGCACAGGGATAGTACTATTAGTCCCAGTCCCGTTAGTCCCGTTACCAAGCTGACCATAACTGTTATTCCCCCATGTCCAGACCGTACCGCTGCTGCTGTTTGTAAAAGCAACCGTATGGTCGTGCCCTGCTGCAACGCCTATTACGTTTGACAGTCCTGACGTTCCGCTCACCGGCACAGGGGTATTACTATCAGTCGTACTGTTATTACCAAGCTGACCATAACTGTTACTTCCCCATGCCCAGACCGTGCCGTCTCTCTTCACGGCGACAGTGAAGTTATAGCCTGCAGATACCGCAGCCCAATTTGTGTCTGTACCAATCTGTTCCGGCGTATTTCTATTGTTATTGGTTCCGTCTCCGAGCTGGCCGGAGGTATTAAGTCCCCATGCCCAGACGGTGCCGTTGGATTTCAAGGCGATGGTATGATATCCGCCCGCGGATACCGCGGCCCAATTTGTGTCTGTACCAATCTGTTCCGGGGTATTTCTATTGTTATTAGTTCCGTCTCCGAGCTGGCCGGAGGTATTAAGTCCCCATGCCCAGACCGTACCATCGCTCTTGAGGTAAACGGTGTGATATGACGTCGACACCTCACCGCTCCCAAAACCACTGAAGTTGATACCCTCCCCACTCCCGCCCGAGATATAGACGATCCGGTTTATCGGTCTAAAGGTATATCCCGCTCTTGAAGGGGTCAAAGTGTAGGTACTGTAGTTATCTACGTCAAATTTATAATTGCCATTTGTATCTGTAGTCACGACCCCTGAACCATCGCCGGAAAGTGTCATTGTTGCACCTGAAAGCGGTGACCCGCCTGACGTAATCGTGCCGGAAATCGTAAATGACTGTGAGCCAAAGCCGCATCCTGAAAGCATAACTATTATAAGCATGCTTAATAACAAAACCAACATTGCTATGGAAAACTTCATATGTTCTACTTTGCTATAATTTTTCATACTACCTCCCGCTGGATTTAATATTTAAGGAACATATCATAACTTGCTTTGGCAATTGTGTATGTTAAACGATCCATTATTCCGTATAAACCGCATATCAGTTGCGGTCTGATCAGGTTTAACAGGAATCTTGGCATCCCCCAAAATGTGATATCAGAAATTCTATGTTGATTGGTTTCAGAAATGGAATTGCCATATAAGAACTTTACCTATGCAATTTAATAACTACTGCGGGGCAATCTTCTTTCAGCATAACATACTCTATTACATGCCATGCAAACTAATTTATAACTTTTCTTATTTAAAGAAGACTGACAGCCCTGCAATGGCAAAATTACTGTCAATCCCATAGTTTGGCGATCTGGTATATGCGTTAGACATGTGACGAAGCCTGTATCCAATATTAAGGGCTACGTCTTTAGTCAAGAAGAAATAAGACCCCGCCCCGATAGTGCAGGAGAATATAAATCCTCTGGCCTGTGTCTCTGTTGCAAGATTCAGATAGTGAGGGCCTACCACGCCTACAATATAGGGGGAGAATCTTTCCGTCAGCGGATAAGAATACTGAACTCCGACACCGACGCCAAATTCTATGTCCTTTTCAGGCTCCGTAACACGATTTAATTGAGGCTCAATTACAAAAGACAGAGTTCCCTTATGACCAACTAGATTCGAGAAAAAGACTTTTGCATCGATCCCAATACGCAGGATAAAAGGAATCACCTGATAACTTCCTTCGTAAACTGAGCCTTTTCCGTATCCGGAAATGAGCCCTAACTCAGAAATTAAAGGTGTATCGGACGTTTCTCCCTTACCTGGTTTTTCATCAGCAAGGCCTATTGCCGGAATAACAATAAGAGTGTAACTGAATGCAACCAGAAACACGAACAGTCTGAATTTACATGCGACTACTATCATGATCGTGATATATATTCAACACGCAGAGTATTTTACTTAGCACAACGCTGATCGATCGCTAGAGTACTTCTAAGAATACCTGAGCTAAGTCTGCGTTATAGTTATTGTGACCTGCCCCCATAACATGCACCACGTGTTACATCGTGAGGGCCCCCAAAAAATCGTACCAGTCTTAGGGAGATAGGTCATTTTAATGACATTTATCTTCTTTTATGCTAGCATAAAAAAATACTATCCGTCATAATAATTATTTCTTGTTGACGGCTTTCAAGGGTATCTATTCTTATCAGTCTGAGTGACAGAAAAAATCTTATGACAGTCGAAAAATTGTAAGATTGCGACATATATCTGCTCACAGTGATAAGTGTTTGGTATAATTTTTGAGAGTTATATCTTATTTCTGAAGAAGAACCGGGATAGTATCTGCTTGTTAATTGAATGATTTACGTATGGAAGTTACAAATATAAAATATCATTATTTGAAGATAGTAACAGTTGTGAATATTATCTTAGGGTTATTGCTTCTTGCTTCTCTGGTTTTTTTTACGAGGAGTGTCATAACGGTGGTTCAGAAGAAAGATATGAAACATTTTTCAACTACCCAGGTAGAATCTAAGAAACATGAAAATAAAAGTATTCAGGAATATGAAGCCATTTTTCAGAACAATCCATTTGGTATACCTGCCGGTTCGTTGAAGCCTAACTCCCCAGGTATGGGCCAGACAGCTCTCTCTGGTATCAAGCTCGTAGGGACAATTTCCGGAAGTGCGAAACATGGCTATGCCGTGTTTGTTGGCAGGGATGGCAAGCAATCGATGTTTAAGACGGGCGAATCCGTGTTCGGGGCAGGTGAGCTGAAAACAGTAGAAAAATACAGGGTATTCATTGAACATGGTGGCAAGCTGATTAAAATTACCATGGTCGATATTATGGCTCCCGGTGAGATGGAAGCCTTGAAAGGTGCGGGAGCGCCATCAGGTTCTGTGCGATCACTAGGCAAGGGAGAATACATCATAGACCAGAGGGCGGTTAAGTTTGCCGTTGATAATCCGACTCAGATCATGACAGATGCAAAACTGATTCCAAACATGATAAGAGATAAGCAGGAGGGGTTTATTCTGCGCGAAGTCAGAAAGAATGGCATCTATGACAGCCTAGGTATGCAGAACGGAGACATTCTTTTACGGATCAATAATTTCAACATATCAAATCCCGAAAATACGCTTCAGGCCGTTGCGGCCTTGAAGGGGATGGATCGAGTGCAACTCGATATCATTAGAGACGGTAGCAAGATGACCATGAATTATCAAATCAGATGAGGAAAGCGGGTCAATGAATAATATTATAGTTAAGAGAGCTTCGATACTTATTATTCTGGCATGTGTCTTATCAGTGTCGGCCGGTGTTGCAGCACCGACAAAAAGTGATGGAGAGGTTGTATTCAACTTTGTGGATGTGGATCTGCCGGTTATCACGAAATTTGTCAGTGAGATAACCCACAAGAATTTCATTCTTGATGAGCGTGTGAAAGGCAAGATAACAATAATTGCGCCCACAAAACTTTCCGTAGCTGATACCTTCAACCTCTTTACCGCTGTACTGGAAATGAAGGGATTTACCGTTATACCTTCCGGCGTGGATGCTTATTCGATCATTCCCGCGTCAGAGGCAAGGCAGAAAGGACTAAAATTTGAGAAGGATAAAGAGCCGGTTAATGCAAGCTATGCAGCCCAGTTAATACCGCTGAATTATATTTCCGCGGCAGAAGTAATGAAATTGGTTCAACCAATCATATCCAAAGATGGATACATATCGGTATTCGGTCCTGGCAATCTGCTCCTAGTTATTGACTCGGGTGTCAATATCGCAAATGTCGCGACAATTATCGATGCAATTGACAAACCATCGGAGAGCAGGGGATCGATCAACATCTATTTCCTTGAAAACGCCGATGCAACTGAACTATCAAAAGTCTTGGAAACACTTATCAAGTCGGCGCAGACGCAGCCCCAGAGACAGCCCTCCATCGCCTCAGCATTTGAGTCCGTGAGTGGAATTACTATCACGGCGGATAAGGCCTCCAATGCGCTGATCATTGTTGCCTCGCCTTCTGATTATCAAAATATTCTGCAGATCATAAAGAAGCTGGATAAGAAGCGGAGGCAGGTATTTGTCGAGTGCATGATTGCAGAGATATCTGTGAATAAACTACTTCAACTAGGCACAAAATGGCGTGCCGCGGTAAGGAGCGGTGGAGAGCCGGTATTTGTTGCTGGAGTCGGAACTGTGGACTCAAGCACGGTCAGCTCTATCGTTACCGGTCTCACAGGGCTTACCATGGGAGGCCTGTCAAATTACTTTACCATACCGCAGAGCTTCGTTTCCGGGGCGACATCGGATGTGACAGCCCCCGGTATTGCTGTACTCTTTAGTTTGAGTGATTTCAGGGATGCCGTAAACGTCCTTTCAACTCCGCAGATTTTAACATCAGACAACAAAGAGGCGCAAATCCTCGTTGGCGAGAATGTGCCTTTTATTGCATCAAGACAACAGGATATCACGACTGCCAATACAGTGCTTAACAACATCACCAGGCAAGATATAGGCATTACGCTGAAAATCACCCCCCAGATTTCTGAGGGTGATTACATAAAGATGGATATATATCAGGAGATCTCTGCACTCATAGCTGGGCAGTCGGAAAATATTCTGACCACTATCGGTCCAACGATTACCAAGAGATCAACGAAAACATCGGTGGTTGTTCAAAACAAACAGACTGTCGTAATAGGCGGGCTCATGCAGGATAGAGACGAAGAGACAACGGAGAAGGCGCCGTTCTTAGGCGATATTCCATTTCTCGGATGGCTTTTCAAATACAAGACAACCCAGAAGACCAAGACAAACCTCCTGGTATTTCTGACGCCTCACATAGTTACGGAAGCAGCCCAATTGGGCCAGCTCTCGAAAGATAAGCTAAATTATTTTACTCAAAAAGAGAAACTTTATGTTGAGGGAGAACTGATCATAACATTCAAGAGCGGCGTGAGGGCGGAGACAGCCAAGGCTGCTATCTCCCGTCAGAAGGCCACGATTATAGAAACTGTCAAAGAGAATACATATCGCATTAAGCTGAAAGAAGGGATTAGCCCGGAAGAGGCCGCCAGTCAATTCTCGGCATTGCCGGAGGTGCAAAAGGCCGAACCAGTCAACCTTATTAATTTTCCACGATGAGCGCTAAGGTTCCCCCTTTAGCAAAAGGGGTGAATAAAGAAGAAAGCTGAGTAGTCGACAGACAATATGGAACTCATAGAAACCATCAGAGATGAAGATATAGATCTTTCCATGATTAGAGAGGTCCCATTTTCATTCTCGAGAAATAATCTCATCCTCCCGTTGAAGAAAGTGAATGGTTATCTTGTTGCCGCTGTAGCCGATGATAAGGGGATTTTCGCGGTTTCTGAACTGGCGAAGAAATATGGTCTGAGGCAGCGTTCCCTGAAAGCGGATAAGGGGATGCTTATGGATGCCATAAGCCGCGTTTATGGGCAGATAGGCACCGCCGCGGAGGTCATGGATAATATCACCGGCGATGATCTCTCGTCCGTTGCCACGGAATTTGAAAAGCCCCGTGACCTCCTGGAGCTGATTGAAGATGCGCCGATCATCCGGCTTCTTAACGCCCTCTTCCAGCAGGCCGTCAAGGAAAGGGCAAGCGATATCCACATAGAGCCTTATGAAAAAGAGCTCGAGGTTCGCATGCGGGTTGACGGTATCATGCACAGGGCCTTAGGCCCTCCGAAAATCATTCAGGATGCTCTGATAAGCAGGGTGAAGATCATGGCCAATCTCGATATTGCCGAGAAGAGGCTCCCCCAGGATGGTCGTATACAGATTCTCATCGGGGGGGAGGATATCGACCTCAGAGTGTCAACCATTCCAACTGTTTTCGGCGAACGGGCCGTTCTTAGGTTATTGCATAGAAAGCAAGGCCTGATAGGTCTCTCTGAAATGGGATTTGATGAAAGTGAAAGGGCGTCCTTTGAAGGTTTTTTGGCGAGGACAAGCGGCATTATTCTTGTCACAGGCCCCACAGGGAGTGGTAAGACAACGACCCTCTACGCTGCCTTGAACCGGATTTATACAGAGGAGAAAAACATCGTCACCATAGAAGACCCTGTCGAATACCAATTGAAAGGCATCGGGCAAATACATGTCAACCCCAAAATTGGGCTTTCCTTCGCGTCGGGTCTGCGATCCATTTTGAGGCAGGATCCCGATATCATCATGATAGGTGAAATCAGGGATTATGAAACAGCAGAGATTGCCATTCAGGCCTCTTTGACAGGTCATCTTGTCCTTAGTACTTTACACACCATTGATGCTTCTTCCGCCGTGATACGGTTGGTCGATATGGGCGTGGAGCCCTTCCTCGTCGCATCGTCCCTCTCTGCTGTCCTCGCCCAGAGGCTTGTCAGAACCCTCTGCCCGCACTGCAGGGAAGAATACACAGCAACGGGCGCAGAGTTGCTTTATTTTTCTGCGGGCGTATCAACATTATACAGAGCAAAAGGATGTCAGAATTGCAGGGAGAGTGGGTATTTGGGAAGGACGGGGATATATGAACTCCTGATTGTTGATGCTGATATCAGGCAGATGATAGCGGATAGAGTCAGCGCGCAGGATATAAAAAATTATGCTGTTGAAAAGGGCATGAAAACCCTCTTCACCGATGGTCTCGATAAGGTCATACGCGGGGTTACTACGCTTCAGGAAGTTTTACGAGTGACACAGAAGGATTATGCCGATATTTCAGTATAAAGGTTATACTGCAGATGGTACAGAGGTACGAGGCTCTATTGAGGCTCCGGGGTTGCGTGACGCAATTTCTCAGGTTAAGGCAAAAAAAGTCCTACCCACAAATGTTGTTGAATCTGCCAGAAAGAGGAAAAAGGGGATATTCCGGGGAAGAGATGAAACATTTCTACCAAACATGACCCGGCAGCTTTCCATCCTCATTTCCTCTGGTGTGCCTTTAATGGAAGCTCTGCAGAGTCTTTCCGATGAGTATCAGGGATATTACCGGGAGATTTTGATTACGGTAAAGGAACAGATCTCCGGTGGCGCAAGTTTCTACAAGGCATTGCAGGAGTATGGTCATATTTTTTCCGGCTACTACATTCATATGGTACAGGCTGGTGAAGCAAGTGGGGCGTTAGACATAGTCCTTGTCAAACTTGCCGATTTCCTTGAACATCAGAGTGTTGTGAGATCAAAAATACGCTCATCCATGATTTACCCCATACTGATGGCGGGTGTAAGTATAATAGTCCTCTCATTTCTCTTTACTTTTGTCATACCTAAACTGGTCAGGATATTTGCTGATACGAAAAGTACGCTCCCACTTATAACAATAATCCTCATATCGATAAGCAATGCCTTTGCGAAATACTGGTGGGCCATAATTGGTATTTTGGTTGCCATCGTCATGTCGGTGAGGAAGTACATGATTAAAAACAGGGAAAAGGTAGATAGGCTTGTCCTCAAGCTGCCCGGTGGCATTGTGCAGAGTCTCTATTATGCAAGATTTGCACGATCCATGGAAGTTCTTATAAGTGGCGGACTGCCAGTGTTAGCGGCACTCAAGCTTTCAGCATCGGCTATAGGAAACAGGGCGCTGGAGGCGAGCATTATTCATGCGGGAGAGAGGGTTGCAGAGGGGCAAACTATTGCATCGTCACTGAAGGGTTTTCCATCCGTGTTTGTACAGCTTGTAGCTACGGGTGAAAAGACAGGGAAACTGGCTGAGACACTGAAAAAGGCAGCTTCATCTTACGAAGAAGAGTTTATCAGGAAGGTTGATAGGACCGTCTCTATCTTTGAGCCGGTTATGATAATATTTATGGCCCTTATAGTTTGCTTTATTGTACTGGCGGTATTGCTTCCTATCTTCCAATTAAATCAGTTGGTGAAGTAGAAGTGTTCTTTCCCTCTTTAAATAGGAGATTATACAGTTGCCGCCCTCTTTGAATAAGGGGGAAAATAATTAAGAGGCATGTTCGGAAACAGGAGTAGAAAATATGAAAGCTGCATGTTCAAATCGAAAAGGTTTCACTCTGCTTGAAATCATCGTCGTGGTTTTCATCCTGAGCATATTAGTTGCTTTGGTAGCGCCAAAGATTATCGGACGCACGGATGATGCTCGTATCACAGATGCCAAACTTCAAATAAAAAACTTTGAGATGGCGTTAAAATTATTCAAGCTCGATAACGGCTTTTATCCAGATACCCAGCAGGGTTTAGAAGCCCTGATCGAGAAACCGACTGTGGGACAAATACCTCCCAAATACCGCGACGGAGGCTATTTAGAGCAGAAGAAGATCCCGTTAGACCCATGGGGCAATCCCTATATATATTTGTGTCCCGGGCTACATGGGGATTTCGATATTATCAGTTACGGAGCCGATGGCAAAGAGGGTGGAGAGGGCAAAAATGCCGATATCAAAAATTGGGATATGCAATCATAAAGCATTTACCTTCTTGGAACTAATTGTCGTTATTTTTATCGTCTCAGTTATTCTTGCCGTCTCTTTCCCGACTTTTACGCTTGAGAGGAATGGAAAGCTAAAGTCTGAAGCAGGTCATATTGCGTCAATCCTCAGATATCTCAATGACAGCGCCATATCCACAAAAGAGACCTATGCCGTAAACATAAATTTTAATGAAAAGACTATGCGCTACAAAGGACCTGATGGCGAAAAAGTGGAAAGAATTGATGATCTATTCCGTATTACAACGCAATCGAAGGGGAACGTCTCCAGCGGTGAAGTGACGGTCTTCTTGAGTCCAGCAGGGGCGGGAGAAAATTTCTCGATTCATTTAGCTGGTGTTGAATCGTCCATAGCAGTTGTCTTTAATGCCCTGAGCGGCAGGGTGAAGGTATCGGCAAATGAGGGGATTTAGGATTTTCGTAATGTCATTGCGGGGAGCTTCTGCGACGCGGAAATCCTTTATTAGAAGGCAGAACAGGGGCTTCACTCTTCTGGAGGTCATGATTAGCCTTGCTATTGTTGGGGGGCTACTGATTACCTTGCTATACACCCTAGGCTATAACTTGGGGATAACTGAGAGGCAGTTTGCCGTAACGAACATTACAAATCTTGCAAAGGAAAAGATCAAGGAAATGGAGGAAAAACCGCAGGAATACAAGGGTCGTTTCCCGGAGCCCTATGACATGCTGAATTATGAAACGAAGGTTAAGGATTCAGCTTTTAACGGGATGTCTGAAATTACAGTCGTTGTTGGGAATGAAAAGGAAAGTATAACTTTGTCAGAACTGATTCGGAAACAAAAATGAGAGCTTTGAGATATTGCGCGAAAAAGGAAGGGACGCGAGAAAGAGGCAGGGGCTTTACCCTAATGGAGGTACTTATTGCCCTTGCCATCATGGCGATGATACTTATTGCGCTTTATAGTACTTTTACCCTAGCCAACAGGGCATTATTCAATGTGGATCAATCTCTTGTAAGACTCCAGGAGGCACGTGCCTTTGTTGACACTTTGAAAAGGGAGATAGAGTCTGCCTTTTATTCAAAGGATATTTCCTATTGTGTCTTTAAAATGGATGACAGGGATTTTTATGGACGGCAGACATCTTCTCTCACCGTCACTTCGTCATCGCCGTTAATGAAAGGACTTGCAAATATCAACTATGCCGTTGAGGAAAGAAACGGCGTCCTGGTAATCACGAAGAGCATGGTATCTGCATTGTCTCGTCCAGCCGAAAACAATAAGATGGATCTATTGGAAGACATAGAATCATTTACACTGCAAGCGAAGTACCAGAATGCATTGGTAAAAACATGGGACAGCTCACTCACCAAGATTACGCCTGATGAGGTGAAGATAATATTGACAATACGTATGAAAGACAGAGAGAGAGAAGACAAGAATGCATTGCCTTTTTCCATCTTTGAAACGGCGAGATTGAAGATTGGAACGGCCATATGAACAGACCTGAGAAGGGTATGGCACTTGTGATTGTCCTTCTGATCATGGCGATAATGACGGCCATGGTGGTCGAGTTTGCCAGTGCTACTTATACGGCAAATTGCTCCCTATACAACTGGAAAGAGGCCCAGAACCTTTCCCTTGCTGCCAGGTCAGGAATTAATCTTGCTATAAAAATGGCATCAGATAATTTTGACCGCTACTCATACACATACCCCGGCACCGTTGTGGTGCCCGTTCCCAATGTGTGGGAGGATTTTGGAGGACAAGTGGTGGTTAAGGTTGAAGACGAAAATGCAAAATTCAACCTCAACTCACTAATTTTGCCCAACGGCACTTTGAACAAAACGGCCTATGAATCATTCAGAAGACTGCTCGTACATATGGAACTTGATGAACAAATTGCGGACAAGATTGCCGATTGGATAAACCGTAATAGAAAGACAGGTCTTGGCATTGCGGAGGTAAGCGCAAATAATTCCTACATGAACAGTGTGGATGAGCTCTGGTTAATCGCGGATTCCAAGGCGTGTGAGAAGATAGCCCCTTTTGTAACGGTTTACGGTATTGGTGCAGTATACGCGAACATCATCAATGTCAATACTGCTTCTGTCCCTGTGTTAATGGCTTTGGATGACACGATGACCAGGGCGCTTGCCGAAAGGATAGTTAATTATAGAGCTATCGAGCCATTTAAGACGACCAGTGATATAGTCAAAGTAGCAGGTTTCGAAGGCCCACTGGGGCAGTCCCTTATGGGTAAGATTGCGGTAAAGGCTGCAAACTTTTGCATAATTTCAGAGGCATCACAAGACCGTTTAAAGCGTATTATTAACTGTGTCGTAGAGAATAGTGGGGGAGGCTTCACAGTCAGGTACTGGCTGGAGACGTAATGAAAAAAGTAGGCGTCGTTGATATCCATCCAAATAGCCCCATGTTGGGGCCGCACCCTTCGTCTCAAGAGGCTAGCCAGTATGAGGACGATCAATCCCTCATCCATCTCTTTAACGTCACCGGGGATGGATATACATGCGAAACAACATTGGACTATGTGTCGCAGAAGGACTGGATGGGTATAGATGAGTTTTATGTAAGTTTACCTGCCGCCGTCTTAGACTTTAGAATCTTGAATTTCCCGTTTTCCGATAAAGAAAAAATAACGAAGGCTATTCCTCTTGAATTGGATAATTACATCATAGGCGGCTCTGAAGAGATTGTTTTTGACAGTATTAATTTGGGTGGTGATGACACGTCTGTAGAAGTTCTTGTGGCTTATGCCAGGAAAGCGGTCCTTAATCATATTCTTACGCAACTTGCTCGTAAAGGTATTGACCCTCGGGTCATCACATCCGTCGACCTCCAGACCGCCGTCAAAACCGGGGAGGGATCATACCAGGAGGGATTTCGGGGATCAATAGCCGAAAATCTAATCGGTCTTCATACATGGGATCAAAACCAGCGTATCATTGCAGCAGAGAACGAACTCACTAAACCTACTATCAATCTCAGGATCGGGCAATTTGCCTACAAGAAGGATGCCGAAAGAACAAGTAAAGCCTTGAGGATAACGGTTATCCTTGCTTCCCTGTTGGCGCTTGTTGTGCATGCGAGCATAATGTTCCAGGCGATCATGATAAAAAGAGACCTCACTACAATAACGAGTGACATGCGTGGTTCATATAGCAGCCTTTTCCCCAACGATAAGAAGACTATCGATGTACTGAACCAATTGAAATCTCACATCAGGGAAGTTGAAGAAAAAAATGACGCGCTGACAGGTATTGCCATACTAAAGTTTCTGATTGATTTATCAAAGACAAGGGAATCGTACATTGTCTATACCGATATTCAAATTGAAAAGAATCTGATTAAGATGAAGGCGGAAACCAGTTCCATGGATGATCTTTCAAAGATTAAAATGAAGCTTTCTGAATTTCTGCCGGACGTATCTATCTCTGATGTTAAAACGGCGGCACATGGGAAGATTATTTTCACTGTTTTTGCCAAGGGGCAATCATTATGAAATTCAATTCTTTTTTTGCCCTGATTCGTGATTATTGGCAAGACCGGGCATCGCGTAAAAAGCTGGTTATCGTGGCGGTGCTGATCGGGCTTTATATACTGATCATCCCCAATCTGCTTTGGGATAGGGCGGCAGAAAAAGAACTATCAGCATGGACGGCTAAGTATGACGAATTTTCCACATTAACCAATAAATACAGATCGCTGGTGGCGCGTGTCAATACTATAGAACAGAAAAAAACCCTCACAAAAACAAACAGCATAACTCAGGCAATAGGAGATATTTCCCTTTCGCTGGGGATTAAAGATAAAATGAAGTCCATTAAATTGACAGGAACGAAGAAGATCATGGATCAGATGAGTGAAGAGTCAGCGGAGATACAGATGGAAAAGCTGAATATGAGCGAATTGATTCACCTGCTTTATAAGATTGAAAATGCTCCCATGATTTTAGCCGTAAAAAGAGTGGTTATAAGAAAGTCCTTTGAAAATCCAGAACTGCTTGACCTCACAATGGCCGTATCACTCTTCGGCAGTCCTTAGATACAGTAGTGTAGTTTCGACCACCCCTATGTCATCTCGACAGAAGCGAAAGTAAATAATTAAAAGCCGATAGGACAATCTATCCATAGGAGAGATGTATCGCCTGGTACATATAAGTCAAGGGGGTCTTATATCAAAAGAATTGCTGTTACGCTGATTGTTTTCTTCCTCTTTCTTTGGGCCGTATGGCTTGCCATCCCGGAATCTTTGATCAACGGCTATATTACGGAATCATTAGAAGGCGGTGACATTAAAGTCAAGCTGTTAGGTTTCAAAAAAGGCATTTTTTACACTTTAAGAGCGGAACAAGGGCTTATATTATATCCAGGGCCAGAAATAACTTCTTCGTCAGCGAGCCAGGAAATTAATCCTATTATTATAATTCAAGATATAAACGTAACACCAGATTTACATTCTCTGCTTGAGCTAACACCCCGATTAAATTTTAGTGGTCAGATAAATCATGGCACAATTAACGGTGCTATTACCGAAGAGCAGCGGGAAATGGCTCTGCATATCGATGGAGAAAATATCAAGATAAATGGTCTGCCTATCATTGATAGAATAGGTGTGTATGGTGACGGCAACCTCATGTTCAATTTTCAGAGAAAGCATCGGAAGGGAGAAATCACATTTTCAATCGACAATGCGATGCTGAAAGGGACACTTACCGGGATCGGCATTTTACCATTGCACTTATTTAGGAACGTGAAAGGATTGCTTACTATTGGGGATGCTTCGATTGCCGTTAATTCCCTTACTATGGAGGGCAAGGGCATATATGTCAGAATAAAAGGCATTATTGAGAAAAGCAATTTTAATGGTAACATCGAGATAATGATGGACTCGGCTTTCGATCTGTATCCCACTCTCAAATCGTTATTGCCACGATATAAGGTATCTGAAGGATTTTATGTCATTCCGTATGTTCATAAGATTTAGCCGCCAGTGGGTCCGTAATAGGAGCATCACATTCTAGGGGATCATTTTTTTGCCATGTGTGTGAGGATGCTCATAACTGGACTCTGGCTGCTCTGATACGCATCTTTTTCACGATGCGTTATGCTCGGAGGTATGCGTTACACGGATAATTGGGGTCTCAATAAAGATAATCATTCCCAAGAGAAAGCGTAAACTATTTTCATCGTCTCATAATTGTGGATAACAAGGAAGTACTGATTTCAAATATATTTTCGAATGCCCGCACTTCAACAGCGAACTGAACTATTGACCAATCTTTTCTTAATAGAGAAACAATATGGGGGAACCCCGACAAATTGATTATGGCTACTTGAGTACCAGTGTCCTACAATCGTAACGTGATTAGTACGCAAAATACGGTCCGAGCGTGTTCTTGGTATCGATCGCTGTATAAACGTTACGTCCGTAGAAGAAGGGCAGACCCCAGTCAAAGTAGCCATAGCTGTATCCTGCCAGAGTGTTCAAGACGGCATAGTTAGGGTTTGCATTGAACATATTATCCGCGTTACCCACGCTGAAGCTCACAGTGCTGCTATTTCCATTGTATCCCTCGTTGGTTGCAGTGAGACTCTGTGTGGTGGCAGGAACGTACCATCCGTAATAGTCCTGAGGTATACTTATATCTGGGAAAAAATATGCGTTCGAACCGGTATCAATAGAGCTATAAGGCATGACTGTACCTTTATAAGTTGTGTTAATGCTCTGGTACTGGTTGAGAGTAAGCACGGTGGCGCTGCCCAACCCATTGTTTGATTGTGTATCGATGCCAAAAACCATCGAGCCGTTTACACTGGCAGTTGGGCCGGAAACAGCCGGTAACTCAATGATGACGCCATTGTTATCCGTTGAAAACAGGGCCACTGGATTTTGCACTTGTTGCGACAGACTCACGAACGTGGCTTGGCATCCTGAAGAAGCAGAGCATTCGTAATAAGTACCCGTCTGGGGCGACCCACTGCCCGGGACGCAAGTGGAACCGCAGTCATACTGAAATGGTCCTATGCCCAATATTCCATTGGCGCCCAAGCTCAACAGATCATCTTCTTCCGAACCTCCACCACTCGAACAATCGCTTGGGACCGTATAAAAGTTGGGATCAAGAACGTGAATTGGCGCTGAGCTTGCGAGCTCACCTGATAGCTTCACATCGAACGTTTGTACAGACCCCCAGAGGTAGGATCCATCTGCGAATTGGACACACTCGCCAAGATTGCTGCCAGCGGTTGGTGTCTTATATAGTGTAGATGAAAGGGCAGAAGACAACAGCCTCAGTCCAAATGAACCGGTGTCTACTAACACACCGTCGATCGTCTGGCAATTGGAAGTATCGTGAACGCAGACCGTAACGCTTGTAAACGCAGCATTAGGATAGATATAACCTCCTGAAATAGCAGCAGTCGGCCCGCCATTCACGGTAATTGGCTGCACATTTGAGCCGGAGGCCGGTGGGGTGGTTGTACTTCCGCTATCCCCTCCGCCCCCTCCGCACCCTACAGGCAATGTCCACACTCCGAACAATACTAAGATCAACATGCTACAAATGCGGACGCCCTTCATTGTATCTCCTCTATTGGGACTCCTTGTGGTACCAGTTCAGGTACGTGAGCTCTGCCGAAATACGCCCTCATGTGTCCGCCAGTTTGCACGACCAACCCAGGCTCTTGGATCAGGAGTGGCCCACGAACCCGGGGGTGCTTACTTTTGAGGTTTTTAGCTGATTGCGAAAATTGTTCAAAATACGAACCTAAGAGTTGGCGCAAGTCTGGTAAAAAGGGGCCTTGCCAGACTACAGCAAATATCTTTCCAGTCGGAGAAACATATTCTCTCACAACAGTGCCTGTTTGTGCCTTAATCTCATGCACTGTGTATCTCTTAGTTGGCGTGCTTCGCAGTGTGCCTTTCATGCGAACTTGATCAGCCTGCACCGTTGTTTCATCGCCACCTAGAGCTGCTGACGCAGGGGAAGGTGACGCGAGCACAACATACGCGATGACCACCAAAAGTACCCTTAATATCACACTACGCATTGTTTTTTGAATAACCATGCTCATCTGATTAGCTCTTAATTAACTCTCATAGATGCACTCTGAGGTAAAATTTTTTTAAGTCGGGCAAACCAGGTTATCGCAATACTCAAAGTTGAGATTTGTATTCTCCGTTTACCGCCTAGTTTTCTGACAGGGCCACAATATTTCAACCATGTCTCTTCGGCTCCCAGCATCTCACAGATGTACGTCTTCAAATGGTTTTGGACAAATTGGATCAGAAACTAAGAGAGGGTTTCAGCTCTCATATAATCCATTCCTGCTTTTCAGGCAAGTCTCAAAAAGCGATTTCGCTTCCTTCGTAAAAGCATGGTCCTTCGTTTAATCTGCTCGCGCCGGGCGAGCACTTCCAGGTCACGGCCGTAATATACGTCCGCAGGGGTGACGTTTTTCAGCGCCTCGTGATACCGATCGTGGTTGTAATGATCCACGAAGACACTGATCTGATCTTCCAGCTCCGAAGGACTGTAGTAGTTTTCAAGCAAAATGACGTTTTTCATGGAACGGTGGTACCTCTCGATCTTCCCTTGCGTCATCGGATGAAACGGCTTGCCACGGGTGTGGCCGATCCCTTCTTGTGTGAGATAGTCACCAAGGGCTTTTGAGACATAGCAGGGGCCGTTATCGGATAAAAGCCGTGGCCAACTGATAACCTTTGCATGCCTTATGCCTGTAAATAAAATCGCATCATCAAGGGTCAGCTTCACATCATCCGCTGACATGCCCTGACACAACCGCCAGGCCAGAATAAAGCGGCTGTAATCATCAAGAATGGTGGACAGATAATACCACCCCCAATGCACCACCTTGAAAAAGGTAAAATCCGTCTGCCACAGTTCATTGACTGCCTTTGTCGGCTGGGGGAACTTCTCATGGGCGCTTACCACCGTATAGACGGGGCTGGTCACCAGGTCGTGGGCCTTTAAAATACGGTACACAGTGGATTCCGAGATGTAGTAACCACGCTTGTCCGTGATATACCACGCCAGTTCGCGGGGGGATTTCTCCGGGTGGTCCAGAGCCGTTTCCACAACTCGTTCTTTCTCCCACGGAGGGATCTCGTTCCAGAACCGCTCCGGTGGACGGTACCGGGTTGCCAGGGCATCATAGCCGCCCTGCTCGTAGCGTTTGTACCAGGTGTAAAAAGTGCTGCGGTTGATGTTGAGCTCCGAAAGAGTCTGCCTGACGCTCACAAACGAGCCTTCCACCAGTTGGATGATCTCCAGTTTCTCTGCCTGACGGTACCGCATGTATCGCTCTACCTTCACTCCAGACCACTCAAACTTTTTTTCAGTATGCGGTTCTTCAGGCTCAGCTCTGCCACCAACTGCTTTAATTGCTCATTCTCGCTCCGTAGCTCAGATACTTCATCGCGGTTGGCTTCCCTGACGGTGTCGCCGCTTAACTGCCGTTTGCCTGCCGCCAGAAAGGCCTTGCTCCACTTGTAGTAAATGCCCGGGGCTATCCCTTCTTTCCGACAGATATTTGCTATACTGTCCTCCCCTCGCAGACCTTCCAGAATGATCCTGATTTTCTCTTCTGAATTGAATTTACGGCGGGTACGTCTCTTTATCTCTCTCACTACAGATTCGGGGCTTTGTTTGGCCTTAGGTTCCATCTAATCCTCTCCTTTCTCAGATGTTATTATAACCCAAAACCGTCTCTTATTTTATCCCTTCATCTGTCCACTTTCCTTTGAAACGCTACATTTTTACTTCATATCAGTGCCTTGGTCGTCGTTTGCTCCGTGAAGTACTCAGATATGAACCACTTTTCAATCCACCAGCTTGTGATTTGATGCTCGAAGAATTGCACGTCTTAATGGAAGGTAATGACAATTTTATTAATCTCCCCGCGTACCTGTTAGGTCATACAATTGTTGAACTTCAATCATGTATATCAACTGATATTAGAGGAATTAGGGGTGAGCCGCAAAAGCATAGTGACCTTATCCCCAAATCAGATGATACATATATGAAAGAGAAGTTACTTCATGATCTTGGTTCAAGTCTTGAACAAGCCCTAGACATACATAAAAAGATTATGGGTTCAGAATATAAAAAGAAATCATCGCATACTAGACGTTCTCAGTCCAAGCAAAAGAAAAAATATAATGATGATCTCTTTTCGAAGAATAAATAGAATCATAGCAACATAGAGAAACTTAAGATATTTTCTAACTGCGGACATTTTTAAGATAATGAGTATTCTCTTAACGATTTTAATTTCACTGCCGGAGAAATGGGGTTTTATAAACAAATCGGGGATGCTCGTAATAGAATCTAAGTTCGGTTTTGCAGGTGACTTTAAAGAGGGTCTAGCTGCCATATCGTATGGCGGAAAATCTGGTTATATAAATCAGAAAGGTGAAATCGTCATAGGTCTTAGTTTAAGTGTTCAAGTGATTTTTCAGAAGGCCTTGTCAAGGTAAAAGTATTTTAATTTAACATGTCGGTATATGGGAGGCAGATATGACAAAAAATGAGATTAAAAAAACGATACTTGAATCAGTAAAAAAATCCTTTGAGGATTTTCAGCAAAATCCATTTTTGTTCATGTATGAAAACGATATGCAATCACATTTATTCGTCTTGTTACGAAACAGTCTCATGGATGAATTCATTGAAGTAAAGAATCATAATCTGCCAGAGACTTTTAAAATGCATATCATTAATACAGAATATAGCAACAAAATTGCCATTTCCTGCTTGGATAAAGAACAGTCTCTTTTGATGATATCTGAAAAAAAAGATCGAGATATTTCGAGTTTTTTATGGCGGCTTCCAATAATGGTAGGCATTGAAGTTAAATTGGTCCCTTATGACGATTTTAGAAAGAATCTAAATGTATGTATCAAGGACAGAGACAGATTGTTATTTTATCATGAGGAGGAAGAAAAGAAAGCAGATGAAATTAACTGGCTACAGCTCACGTACCTTCAGAATGAGGCTGCTCTGAGAAACTTTGAATCGAAAGAACATCCTTTGCGAGAAATAGGACCTGATTTTAAACTTGAGTTCAACAGCATTTATATTATCCCTGCCAAGGGGTTCGTTAGGCAACTATTATGAATATTTTTAATATATCGTCAATTATCTTAAAAATAATAGCTATCTGTAAGAGATTTTTTGCGATTGTTGCACCTGCAAGTCAACTAACTGATAGAAGTCGGAACGCAGAAGAATAACTTATTGAAATGTAGTACCAGTAAATAATAATTAATGATGTCCTATATTTGAGTATGGAATATCTGCTTACTCCATTTCATAATATCGTCTGCATCATCCCATAATTTTCTTTTTACCCAATATCCATATATGTCAGGTTCTACCTCATCCGGATTTGGAATATCTCCTAGTTTTGCATGTATATTCTGAATGATGTGTGAATTTTCACTTATTATAGCTATAAGATCGTTAGGGACGTTCTTTTCCTCGATGTCCGTTTTAAGTTTGTCCCTCATGCTACCATCATTTTCCACAACCAAAATTATATAATTTTCCTTTTTATTTCGAGCCATTTCAGACTGTGCTTTGCTTAGGTGAACCCTTCCCCCTGATGTAAATTTTATCTCAAGAATATATGGCCCGATCTCAATCTCCCCGCTGTCCCATCCTTCATTCCTTGGCCAAACTTCCATATCTCCGCCTTTATAAATTACTTCTACTTTAAAACCCTTCTTCTTTAGAATTGCGCGTATAATTCTTTCGACATTTTCCCCGATTTTTTTATTTTCACTTTTAATAGATCGATTTTCATATTCATTTTTAAGCTTCTCCACAAACTCCTTGAAAGCGTCAATATCGCGATCGAATAAATCTGGAAGGTCAGGAATAATATTTGTAATGTCAACTAATCTACTGACTTCTCTTCTAACAAAGTATTCAGGTTTACTCATTTCTATACTTTGAAGCTTTATTTTTAAATCCAACTCATCAAACCCAAAATGCGTTAATAGTCGAGTAATTTTTCCCGGATTAGTAATAATCAATTGGTCGAGTTCATCAGGAGAAAATAATTTTTCTATGCTCTCTTTGCTTGCCTCTCTTTTAACGATCTTATCCTCTTCATCCTCTATGGTATGGTATGGAACCCATGCATCTGCCTTCAAGCTGGCTAGCCATTGAGAACGTATCATTACGTGTTGCTTATCCTTGCAAGAACAATTAACGGTGAGATGTTTTTCCCAACTCTGATCCATATTGATCAAATATTCTATAACAAATTTGAAGAGCAATTTTGCACGTTCATCATACTCTGAGATCCTTCCAATTATTTCATTCCAGAATGGCAAGATGGAAATGGGATCAGCGTTAGACACCAGTTTGTGATCGACTTTTGAAATTTCTTTTTTTTCTTCTAAAATACATTGTAGTTTGTTATGCGCTAACGTAATATTTTTCTTATAAATAGGCAGTTTCGTAACAAAAGTGCTATAGGATTCAAGGCCTTTAATAAAATCTTGAACACTTTCTCTGTCGAAATATTTATTATGCAATATTCTGTTTTCTGGATAAATATCTTCAAAATTCCTGACGACACCCATGCGATTAAAAGGATTAAGGAAAGCTTCTACATTTAAATCCTCGATCTGGCGAGTCTTACCGTCTTTCGTTATTATAGGGAAGTCCTTGCAGAGTTTTTTGTTGGCTACACACCATGCGAAAAGTTCTATCCATCCCGAGATATTGTCACTCCATTCTCCCTCACCATTAACTTCTTCCTCTAATTTATATTTCTCAATGAGAACTTCTAATGCTTTTTCTAAATCTATACTATCGTGCACAAGATCTCTTATGATGTCAAAACTCGCAAAATCTTTATCTAGTAATTCTTGTCTGATGTCCCAACCAATTCTAGAAGCTGTATCCTTGAACTCCTCAGAGATAACCTCATCTATATATAAACGACCATTTTTCCAATTCAGAGGACCCACAATGCCTGATTGGTCGATCAACAAACAATCTGCAAACTTTTCCGACTCAATAATTTCTTGCTTGTATAGATTATTTACTAATTCAAAAAACGAGAAGAGAAATTGCTTCGAATCTGGCAAGTTATACTCATCATTGAGTTTGTGGAGACTTGGATATGTATCTTCTTTCTCTCTTCTTGCAATCACAAACCTTTCGAGTTCTTTTTTCATATCACCGATTCCGTAAAGTTCGATGTTTGTGATATCGGAAAATTCACCTTTTAATTGTGAAGCGACGTTAATCCATGAGTGCAATTCACTTGGGGTGGGGATGTTTTTCTTTATTGTGGCAAGAAGGTCATAGAAATTTATAAATAGCTCCTCCTGCAAATTCGCGGACCTGAATGATGTTCTAGGGAAGATAACATTCGTGATATTTCTCCTACCTTCAAAAGTATCAACTAGTAACACGTCTTCTGAGATGACTTTGACTGTTTCATGCATCATCCGGTTAATATTATCCCACAAGGGGTTCTGTGAAATTTTTTCTTCTTCAATTGTTTGGAATTCCAGTAAATGATAAAAACTTCCCATCTTAGGCTCGGGGCATTTACTGATATAATCAACTAATCCACTGTATAGTGTAAATGCTTCTTTTAAGATCTCTATGTTCTCTTCAGTGTTTGTTAGGGTATCTCTATCTTCGGTCGTCTCAAATCTTGTCGAGTGAATTACAAAGGGTATGCTTATATGAGCAGTTTCAATCAGAGGCAACCCCTTAACATATATTTTAGGTCGGTTTGATAAACCAATAATCTTGGCGTCGTTTAAGCCTGCGAGAATTGCGACCTCCGAGTCCTTACCTTTTTTAATATAAACCTGCGTACAGCCAACATTCTCAACCAATATGTTTTCATTTGCTGCTTCTTCTTTCGTAAAAACTTTTCCATTTATAGTTACGCCGCTTAATTTATTGAAAGCAAGTATAAAGGGCAAATGCTTCTCAAATTCTGTTATTCCTATATTGATTGCTTCTTCTCCCACATTATCTGTGGCCTCATAAGTGTATTCTGTCCAATATTCAGTAGCAATCCCCTCTTTTGTTGCTGAGTCCAGTTGATTAAACGAATTTTGAAAACTTTCACAAACATCACTAATCTTATCAGAGGTTCTATTTACTAGTGTGCTAAACTGAAAGTTTTCTCCATCTTTACATAGGATCCCTTTTATTTTGACTCTTTCGCTCACTATATGAGTGACCAGAAAACCTGTAGCGAATTTGCCTGCGAGTTCCGATTCTCGATCATAGGGTTTTGTTGAATAGGCATAAATCAAGGCCCTTATTTCTTGCGGTGTAAAATAACCTGCATTATGTTTGAACATAACACTATTTGAGTTAACGCCTAATTCTATTTTTAACTCTCCATTATGCCTCTCCTTGGCAATATCAAGTGCGTTCTGCACTAATTCGAATAACCATCTCTCCTGTGCAGTTTTTATTCTGCCGCCTTTTCTCCACTTTTCAATTGCTCTTATGACTTTTCTGGCGGCTTCTTGCTCTAAATCTGTAGCAAAACCTTCTTTTATCTGATCGCCTAATTTCATAAAAGACTCCCGGTATGTTATGCTCCTAATGCCCAATTAGAATCGTTCAATTAGATAAAAAAACAAAATAACTTATTGACGATCTTCTATAAATGAAATTTAGCGTCGATCGCTTTTTGGGGGCTCCTATGGAAGCCGCTTCTAATTAATTCTAATTGTAATGTAACACAAAAGGTTAAAATAGAGTAATAAAGACTTCGGGGAAAAGTATATAAACTACTATCGATATTTTTAAGAAAATATATTTAAGAGTCTATGCATTCTATTAAAAGTGAGCTCTTAGTCCCTTACGGAATGGCTTCTTCCGGAAAGAAGAAATAGACATATCAAGACTATTGATGTAGATTTCAAGTCGAAATTAAGGAAGCACCCATGGATGTTACACAGATACTAAAAGATACTGAGAATTGCCTAAGAGACTTTATCGGTGATGTTCTTCGCAATAGTCTTGGCCCAACTTGGGAAGAGGTGTGTGGTGTTTCAGAAGATAGGTTGAACACGTGGAGGGAGAGAAAGGAATCTGAAGAAAAGAGGCAAAAAGCCGGTGCCTGTGACGAGCGCTTAATCTATTATGCAGATTTCTACGACCTTAAGACCATTCTGAGAAAGCACTGGGACTTATTTACTGAAGCACTTGGTGAGCTGAAGGCAACAGAAGTTTTGTTGACGGAGTTAGAAAAGCTACGAGACCCAGATGCTCACAGAAGGGAGCTACTCCCTCACCAGAAGAACTTAATATTGGGTATTTCTGGTGAATTGAGAACAAAAATTGCTCGATATAGAAGTTCACGGGATACAGGAGAAGCCTACTACCCACGTATAGAATTTGCTGCGGATAATTTGGGCAATACCCGCAAATATGGCGAAGGCTATCCGCCAATGACACACATGAAGTTAAGACCCGGAGATGTTCTTGAGTACGTTGTAACTGCATCTGATCCTTTAGGAGAGTCCATCCTATATCAATTTACATTCGGTAAAGCTAGTCCAGGATATAGTGACACTTGGCTTAAGGAAAATACGTTCACGTTTCGAGTCACTGACAAATATGTCGGCAAGATGTTCACTGCTTCGATTCGCATAAGAAGCAACAGGAAGTATCATGCTCATGGATCTTATGATGATCATGTCATGTTTATATATGAAGTCCTACCCCCAAGATAGCTTCCAATGGGACCACAAAGCCAGTCAAATATAGGTTGTGGACACTAGTTGGCTGAGTTTCTTTCAATTTTATCTAATTCCTTTCCTCATTTTCATTTTTTACCGGCTCGTGTGAACTCGACTAAAAAGCAGATCTCTAGAAATATCCTCTGACCATTACGAACGGTATTTATTGATTTTCAGGAAAAGTGATATCATTTGTTTATAGGTGTACTCAGTAATTATGGCAAAAATTCGGTATTTTTAAGAGTATTACCATTCTCTTAAAAATATCCCGGATTTCTTCACATATTCTTTGAAATCTTGTATATTACCATAGAAGTATTCACCTTTCTTATATTCATCATAATCAATTAAAGTAATGATCTTCCGACTCACATTAAAACTATCGAAGAAAATCGGCCTTGCTCCGTTACAAACCATTGCATCTGATAAGAATCCCTATGCAGACTGGAGCGCTCATCTATTCACAGCGCAGCGCATTCAATACATGATCCTGACAAACACCACGTCACTATACTCCATGGTTATGTATGGGCGGGGGATTACCGACGAGAAGCAATTTTTGCAGAGGGTCTTGACGCACATGAGGGCGTTCATGACCATCGATGGGAATATGTTAGTATTTCAAAAATACATCGAACCACTGGCCAAAGCAATATCCTTCTTTAAGATAGCAGACCGGCGAGTTATGGGATCGATGAATGACTTTATATTTCAGGCAAAGATCCATCTCAGCATGAGGAAATCACCTTTTGATGTTTCATTTCTGTTAAATGAGTCACCGATGTCGTATTTGAAATATCATCGACCGAAAGATGTTTTTAGGGTATTGAATATTGAAGGAATAGAATCACCAAGTAATAGGCAGGGGAAAATAACGTGATTTATGTTAACGTCGTTCGACCGCCCACAACAAGATCATGATCATTGACAAGGAAACAGTAATAACCGGAACTTTCAACTTCACCAAAGCTGCCGAGAAAAAGAATGCGAGAATTTGTTGATCATCAAGTCTAAGGAACTGGCAAAAGTGTATATGGACCACCGGATGAAGCATAAGGAACATTCTGAGAAATACGAAGGGAGATAGAGATGGCGCTGACAAAGCAGGTCTAATTTCAATTCGCCACCTAATCACATGATACGTTATATACTGTTTTTAATTTTAATCCTGGGCGGAGCTGGTCCAAGTTTTGCCTATAACACCAATCAGGCCATGCAAGATGCCGATGCGTTTTTTAGAACCGGGCAGTACCTTGAGGCAGTGGGGGCCTATCAGGATATTTCAGACCGCTCACCCGATCCCGAGATGAAGGCAAAAGCGGCACTCAGGGTCGGTGATATCTACAGCAACTTTCTGAACAATAGCATGAAGGCGCTGGAAAAGTACGGTGTCGTAATAAAGAAATACGAAGGCACCATACATGCGGCAAACGCCCATTTCAACTCCGGGATGATCCTATACCAGAAGGACAGGTACAAAGAGGCATTGAATGAATTCAAAATATACGTGAAGAGATACCCCAGAGGCGATAAAAGGGACGTGGCGGAGTTCATGATCGAAGCGTGTTCGCGGCCTAGTCCTCCCGTGAAGGAAAAGAAGCCATCCTTTCAAAAAGCAAAAGAGGAGAACGTAAGAGTTCTTTTGGCGGCCGGTCTTCAGGCCATCCGCTTGGATTCGGCCGCAACATTTGAAGTTCGGGATGGTTACGGGAAAAAAATATCTGGCAAAGTCCGAAGTGCTGCCCTGACTATCTCAGGCGGCAATATAAGGCTCGATGGCAAAAGCCTTCCCCATGATAGGCTGGTGATCGTGCCGTTGGAGGGTCAATGTTTGAATTTGAACGGCACGCCATACAGGGGCGAGCTCAGGATAGCAAAGAACGCCAGGGGCGATATGGATGTGATTAATGTTCTGGACGTGGAGGCTTATCTTTACGGAGTCGTCCCGAAGGAGATGTCACCCCAATGGCACCTGGAGGCACTGAAGGCCCAAGCGATCGCCGCGAGAACGTATGTCCTGTACCAGAAGGAAAAAAGCAAGGATAGGAATTATGACGTAATTGCTACAACAGCCTATCAGGTTTATGGGGGAGCGGGGGTAGAGTCGGCCGTGTCCAACCAGGCAGTAGATGAGACAAAAGGGAAAGTGCTCCTGTATGACGGTCAACTGGCCCTTACGTATTTTCATGCAAATAGCGGAGGCATGACAGAAGAAGCAAGACGCGTGTGGAGTGTGGATATCCCTTATCTGAAGACCGTTCGTGATGACTATAGCGTAAAAGCCCCAGGCTGTTTGTGGAAGCTTTCCCTGAATGTCGGTAAGATTAGGGCAGCCCTCAATAGCAACGGCCTTGATGTCGGACAGATTGAGAGGATGATGCCTGTTGATGTAAGCCCCTCCGGCCGGGTAACGAAGATCAAGATATTGCATGGTGGCAAGGAAAGCGTGCTGACCGGCAATGACTTCAGGTTGAAGACTGATCCTACCCAGGTCAAGAGCACCCTTTTTACGATGATCAAGGAAGGAGATGAAATACATCTGGAAGGGAGGGGAAGCGGCCACGGTGTCGGCATGAGTCAGTGGGGAGCTCAGATCATGGCTTGTGAAGGTTTTTCACACGGCGATATTCTGAAGCACTATTATTATGGGGTGGAGCTCAGGTAGCCCGCCATTCCCGCCGGAATGGCATCTGCATGGTCGTATACTACTGGCTGATTTCGGAACATATTTTTTCTATATCCTTTAATATTGCTGATCCTGTGATAGGTCTCCCAATAGATTGCAATGCATATCGGCACTTTTGATTATCATCTTTATTTTTAGACCTTATAATACTCCCTGTACCATTCTATAAAGCGTCTAATACCATCTTCTACGGATGTCCCCGGTTTGAAAGAGACGTCTTTCATGAGATCGTCGATGTCAGCAAACGTTCTCGGCACATCCCCCGGCTGCATGGGAAGCAGGTTCATTCTTGCCTTCTTGCCCAATAGTTTCTCAAGTATGTTTATGAAGTTAAGAAGCTCCACGGGCCTGTTATTTCCGATGTTATAAATCTTGTATGGAGCATAGCTGGTTGCAGGGTCCGGCTTGTCACCCTGCCATTTGGCGTCTGGTTCCGGGATCCTGCCGGTCACTCTAAAGACGCCTTCCACAATGTCATCAATATATGTAAAGTCTCGCTGCATTTTACCGGCGTTATAAACATCGATCGGCTTATCTTCCAGGATGGCCTTTGTAAACAGAAACAGGGCCATATCAGGTCTTCCCCAGGGGCCGTAAACGGTAAAGAACCTCAGCCCCGTGCAGGGAAGCTTGTAGAGACTAGCATACGCATGTGCCATCAGTTCATTGGCCTTCTTCGTGGCCGCATAAAGGCTTACGGGATGATCCACATTATGATGTACGGAAAACGGCATCTCCGTATTAGCCCCATAAACTGAGCTTGACGAGGCAAAGACTAAATGTTCGCATGCCTGATGCCGGCACCCTTCGAGTATATTCAAAAAACCGGCAAGATTGCTCTCCAGATATGCATGGGGATTTACCAGGGAGAATC
>Ga0209777_10001149_pt1 | contig 39761 bp, 31 predicted proteins | sample FrelakmetHBP12HB_FD_187147 | JGI IMG/M metagenome (GOLD analysis project Ga0209777, IMG submission 187147) | Freshwater lake sediment microbial communities from the University of Notre Dame, USA, for methane emissions studies -HBP12 HB (SPAdes)... | ecosystem: Environmental > Aquatic >...
CCAATGGTCATAAGCCATCCGCCGTTTTTCAAACTCTTTAATCCCATCCTGGTAGAGCTGTGATTCCGTGTCATCATAGTTCAATAAAAAGCTTTGAAGCACACCCAGCTTTTCTTTTTTCCTGGCATTTTCTTTGGAGAAAGCTGCAAACAGTGTATTTTCCCTTTCGCCTTTCTGGAAGCGGGTACTGTCGGCATTATTGCAGAACATAGGACTGGCCCATAGTTCCAAGTCCTGATCATTGATGAAAATATACTTCTCGGAAGGATACGGTGTACTTGCTGCACTTTCATTGTAATCAAACCTTAAAACAAACTCACCGGGCAGGTAATCCTTTGAAACGGTAATTATTGCAGTCTCTCCATTTATTATGCCCGGAACTTCGGTAATGGTCTTACTTGTTCTGGATACCGAAAGCGACATGAGAGTGATTTTACTCTCGTAAACTCCCCGCAAGTGAATGGTTACCTTAACATCACGAGTTTGGGCCCTTCCCTTGAATGTTGGTGCAAGCCAAAGAAAAATTACAGGTACAAGTATATTGAGAATGCTATTAAGGAGTTTGTCCATTTAAAAGTGGATTTAGTGACTTTCTTAAGAACACAATACTATGGTTGATTTTTCCTTCAAGACTCTACTGCGCTTTATTCGATAATGAAAATCAAATTGTCATTAGTCTTTGATGCAGCGGAGAGGTGTGCCAATAGGTTTGCCACCATAGTTCTCGCTGAGGCTGTTACTATCGAAATACAGGGCCCATCCATTTTCTAAATCATGCTCTGTACTGCTAAAGTAGTAACCACCATTGCCGCGATTATAAAGCGAACCAGCACCGTTGTCGAGGTACCCGGCAGCATGCATTTTTAAACCAGAGTTCCATGGGCTGGTCCAGTCATTCCATCCTCCAATTATATAAACATTATTCCATTCCGTATAGGAAGGAATACGCCAGCCTGTGCCAAGTTCAAGGTTACATGGGTCGTTGGATGTTTGCCAATCAAAGTTTTCATTAATATAAGATATTGTCCAAGTAGGGGTAACGGATGTTCCATCATTCTTGTATCCTTGTTTTCTGTTAAACTGCCAATACCAGCCTGCAGAAGCTTCAGTGGCATCATCTACAGCAGTTGCCTGATGGTCGGCGCCCAGATTACTGGTTATCCAGCATTTTGAAGGTTCACCGGGTATATTTGTAACGGTGCCGTAAGTAACGGTCTTATTAACCGGTGCTACGCTGCCTGCTACATGGTTAACTGTGATTGTAGGAATCCCTGGACAGTGTTGAGCGGTTCCTCCCGTTGTGGTAAAACTAATCTGGCTGCCATAAGCAGTTCCCGAGCTATTCGTGGCATATGCCCTTACATAATATAAAGTGTTTGCAGTCAATCCCGTAATATTACTCGTAAAGTTCCCTGTTCCGGCGCCATCTGTTGTAATAGGATCAGAAGTAGTTGGACTTCCGGTCGTATTCCAGCAAACCCCTCGTGCTGTTACCGTTGAACTCCCTTGAGAGGTTACATTGCCGCCTCCTGTGGCCGTAGTTTCAGTGAAATTTGTAATAGTATTGGTTGTAACGGTTGGTGGAACAGGATTTGTATTTGCGGTTGTAAATTGTATATCACTTCCATAAGAAGTCCCAGAACTATTCGTTGCATAAGCCCTTACATGGTATGTTGTACCTGAAAATAATCCGGTTAAATTACTAACAAAACTTCCTGTTCCGATACCATCTGATGTGTGAGTATTTGTGATTGTTGGGTTAGCTGTTATACTCCAACAAACCCCTCGTGCTGTTACCGATGCACCCCCATCTGAAGTTACATTTCCGCCTCCTGTTGCAGTTGTTTGAGTAAAAACATTGATTGGACTTGTTGTTACTGTTGGTTTAGTGATACCTGCTGTCGTAAATGACCATACAGTGCCTGTAGTGGCATTTCCATGATCATCTTTGGCAATTATCTTCCAATAGTAAAGAGTGCCTGCAACGAGTCCTGTAGGGGAAAAAGAAGTTGAATTTTGATTGGTGCTTGAAATCGGAGGGTTGAGAGTGGTCCCAAAGAAGACATCGAAAGTTAATGGGTCATTCTCAGGATCGGAACAGCTCCAGGTCAAGGTAACTGGTAATGGTACTGCAAGTCCTCCATTTGGAGGGTTAGGACTTGATGGTGGTAAAGGTGGCTGATTGAGCACCGAAGACTTTGTTTTAAAATTCCAAACTACTCCTGCAGTTGTGTTGCTATGATCATCATGAGCGATTATCTTCCAATAATAAAAGGTATTTTCCAGTAATGTTCCCGGATTGTAAGTAAAGGATGAACTGCTGCTTTGCACCAGCGGAGGAGGTGTCACTGTTCCAAAATATATATCAAATGTCAATGGATCATTCTCAGGGTCGGTACATTGCCAACCTACAGTAACAGGCATGGGAACATCAGTCTGGTTATTCAAAGGCTGTGGATTAGAAGGCAATGTTGGTGGTTGATTATTCTGAAAGTTTGTTGAATTTGTTATTTCTTTTTCATATTCAAAAAGATAAAACGGAGTTTCAGGCCAATCAAAGAGTTCTTTGCCAAAAATGTCCATCTTTACGCCAGCTCCTACATTGGCCCCTCCGTATAATGTCCACCAAGGAATAGTTAACAGATCAGCCGCTATACGTGCATAGGCTTCGCCATAAACATAAGGAGCTAATGTTCCATAAAATTTGATATTCAGCTGAGGTTTTATATAGGCTTTTGCAGCAGCCTTTGCAGTGAGAGTAGGTGGTTGAAATGTGAACGAATTAGTTTTTTCCTGGAACGGTGTCCAACTGTTGTTTTCATACTGAACCCCTATCCGGTAACTCATTTGCTGGTCAACACTTGTAGTAACTTTTGCTTCCACGTTAAGGTTTGCACCTACGGAAAGTTCCAACTCAGGGGTGACTATTACAGGTACCGGTCCTATGAAAAAGGAAAGCGGTGTAAACGTGATTTTTACAAGGCTTACCTCTTTTGAAAGTTGGACGTTTAGAAGCTCCATGGTGCAATCAAGATTGATCTGTTCGCTAATTTCATATTCCATTCTAAATTGTTCGACTTTGAACATCTTGATGACAAGATCACAATTGAAAGAGGGACCAATTGAAAAGCTACCTGTGAGATGGATCTTTTTATCAGGATCGAGGTATTCATCGATCGTAGCATCAATACTAGTTTCGGCCTCACTTTTAATTTTTGATGTATCGATTGCGATTCCACTTCTATAGTACACTATTTTTTGAATTTTCTTTTGAGAAAGCACAGATTGTATGTTAAAGCTTCCATCCCTCACTGCTTCATTGAGGCTGGCAAAAGCAGTATAGACCTTAATGTTGTCCCCTTGCGTTTCTATTCTTGTAATCTTCCTCAAATATCCGGGACCATCTCCCGATACAAGGATATTCCCTGTGTCTAATTTTACAGTATTGAGCAGATCTTTTTTGAATGTAAAAGTAAAGTTAGAAGTATCAAGAGCAACAATATTATTTTGCCAGGTGGCAGATTCAATGATTTTTGTCGTTTTTGGAATTGGTCCAGTATCAATAACATCTGTATTGTTTGAGTCCGAACTTTTTTTGCATGTTGATAATCCGATCAAAAAAGAAACCAGTAAAATGAATCCTAAGACTTTTTTGAAATAACGACGTGTTTCCATGGGTCAAAACATTAACAGGTGCATGAATTATGTTTCAGTTATTGCAGAAGAAATTTTATTAAAAAGTATAGTTCAAGCAAATCTTGCTTTTTCATTCATATGCATCGAGCAGAAAATTCTTCGTTTGTGGGGTCTGCAAATAAATCCAAAGAGTAAGAATCATAATATAAACCAGTTTCCCATGCTGTATCATCCCATTCGTTAAAACTATTTGACCAAAACAATGCATTAGTAAAAAAGTAAGTCGAATCCAGAGGTGATACTAGTACCCCTAAGGAAGATAAATCTCATTTTTATGGGAAAATCGATATTCGAATTTAAACAATGGAATAATGGCTAAGTCAAAAAGTCATTTCATTGATGGAATGCTATTATTTTCTTGATAAACGAGACCATGAATATAACAGCAAGATTTTTATGTAAGTTTGCCCAGTAGAACAGTTTAAACTATCAGATGCCAATCCAAAAATCAATTAGCAGGGTTTTAATTCACCCGGGCACAATTTCCTTAGTAACTTACGTTCTTATTGTTCTGCTCTTTATTCCCACTCCTGGTAAATACAATCTGCAAATTGTTGATCAGACATTTCCAGTTAACACTTCTTCAATAATCTATGATGATCTGGATGGGAATGGATATAGCGATAAGGTCGAAGCACAATACTATGCCAAAGAAAACGGGATTGCTTCTCTGATTATCAGGTGTTATCCATCCAAATCCTTTAATGAATGGGATTTTAAGGGATCTTTTCCCCCGAGTAGCCCGAATTTCTTAATTGCAGGAGATTATAATAATGATGGGAAAAAAGAGGTCTATGTTTTTACTATTAGCTCAGATTCTATTTTTTTACATATTATAAAAGATCCGAAATCAAAATTCCAGGCCAGATTTGACAGGTTTATAACAACTTTCAAACCCTGGAACGGGAAACCTAATTTTAATATTTATATCGCAGATCTTATTGACATGAACAAGGATTCATTTAAAGACCTTGTATTTACAATAAATTCAGGATTTTCATTGTATCCGAGGAGCGTTTATATTTACGATATAAAAAATGACAGTGTAACTGTTTCACCACAAATGGGATATTATGGGGAGCCTTCTGTCATAGCTGATATAAACGGAGATGGATATAATGAGATTATTTTAAACGGGTATGCTATTCAAAATGTTAAGGATACTGTTGCAACCCCCATTCATGATAATTGCTGCTGGTTAATTGTGTATGACCATAACCTTAGCCGCTTATTCCCTCCCAGACAATTTGCTGATATCGGTTATAGTTTATTAAGTACTCTGGCATTGCCTGGCAAGAAAGGAAACCCAGAAATGTTTGCTTGCTATGTACCACCTGAATCTTCAGGGAAAAATCTGAGTCTAATACATTTCGATCAGCAGGGTAACATTAATAAAACATATTCAATCCCGGGAAATACACTTGGAACTTATACTCCATTCATGACCTTCAGGGATGGTAAGTCAAACAAACTAGCGGTGAGTATTTCAGGTAATGAAATCATTTGCTTTGATACGGCACTTAATCCTGTTTCCAGGTTCAATTGTAAACCGGGGATGTTATACCACCCTGATTCTCTTGACATTGATTCGGATGGTGTTAAAGAGATTATTTGTTTAGATGAGAGCAGGCATTTATTTACTGTGTTTCGCCATGATCTGAAAGATCCGGTTTCAATTATTTTACCTGAAGCAAGCTGGTCATATAATAAGAAGTCAGTAGTTGAAAAACCCGGGAATACCCCATTAATATCAATATTTAACGGGGAAAGAGAACTCTTTTTAGCATACAAATACAACCCCTTTTTTTATAGCCGTTGGTTAGTATACCTTTCAATATTTCTTGCAATTTATCTCTTTATCCTCCTGATCAGGCGCATCCAGCGAAATCAAATCATAAAACAGCAGAAAACTGAGAAAAAGATCACTGAGTTGCAGATGAAGGTTGTCAGAAACCAGATGGATCCTCACTTTACAATGAATGCGATTAATTCTGTCATATCCGCCATTAATGAAAATGAAAAAGAACAGGCAACCAATCACCTCATCTACTTTTCCAAAATGTACCGGCATTTGGTTCTGACGGCCGATAAGATTAAATGCACTCTTGCCGAAGAACTTGACTTTACACGGAATTATCTTACAATGGAGCAGTTCCGCTTCAGGGATAAATTTGATTTCGATTTCGAGATCTCTCCTGAGCTTAACCTGAACATGGAAGTTCCGAAAATGGTGATCCAATCCCCCGTTGAGAATGCAGTCAAACACGGCCTGATGAATTTGCCTGGAAAAGGACATCTTAAAGTGAGAGTTAATACTACCGATCATGTTCTGATTCTTGAGATCACTGATAACGGGATAGGAAGAGCAAATGCTGCCAAATTGAGCCAGCATTCAACTGGAAAAGGGATGAAGGCCATGGAGGAGTTCCTTAAGCTATACCAGAAAGTCACCGGATTAACAGCAGAAACAACTATCCAGGATCTTATTGACAAGGAAGGAAATCCTGCAGGAACAAAGGTGACAGTGAAAATTCAAATAAACAGGCCAGCTTAATTTCCTTTTACATCCGTAAGGTTTTATTTAACTTGCAGCCTTAAATGTCTATTAAGGCGCATGTACTCCATTATTCGCACTATTATCATCGATGATGAGGAAAAGGCAATCCTCAACCTTGTTTCATTACTTAAATCATTCCCCAAGATTAAAGTTGTGGCGCAGGAAACCGGTTCAGCAAATGCGCTTGAAACAATCGATAATTACAAACCCGACCTGATCTTCCTTGATATCCATATGCCCGGTAAGTCAGGATTTGAAATTGCGGGTGAACTTTGCCGTGAAGGATGTAAACCCGAAATTATCTTTGTTACCGCTTTTGATGAATATGCCATCGAAGCGATCCGCCACGCTGCTTTTGATTACCTGCTAAAACCGGTAAAACAAGAGGAACTTGCAGCAGCAATAGACCGTTTGCTGGTTAAACAGTTACAGCAGGATAGAGGGCTTCAGATCAAACGTTTGTTTGAACTTGCGGAGAATAAAGGAAAACTTAAGATAAGTACTACCGGGGGATTCACCCTTATAAATCCGGCTGATATCCTCTATATAAATGCTGACTGGAATTATGCCGAGATCTATTATGACAGCGAGAAGAACGAATTGGTTACTATGAATATCGGTTCCCTGACAGAGTTACTTCCACTTATGGATTTTTTCAGGATTAACCGCTCAACGATTATCAATGTGGCATACCTGGTTAAAGTCAGCAGGAAACACCGAACGGCATACATGGTCAAGGATGGCAAGGAATATACTTTCAAAATCCCTCTATTAAACATCCGGAAACTTGAGCGCTTCCTTGAAAGATGACCTGACCTGAATGATCGAAAACTCAGAGATCAAATGTCGTTTTCCGTAATTCGATATAGAATTTCCCATTAGTACCAGATCAATCCACTATAAATAAAGTGATTCCCTGTTCAGTTAATGTGCGATGGGGATTCACTTCATTATCACTCATCATATAGGTCATTCCTGCTTTCATGACAGAGATACTACCATCTTTCAGTTCACTTACCATTTCACCTTTAAGTACATGGATGACGTGGCCGCGTGGGCACCAGTGGTCGGCCAAATAACCGGGAGAATATTCAACAATACGAACACGGATATTTCCTGTTTCGACAGTTTGCCATGTTGCAAAACCAGTCTCCCCGGTATGAATAGTCTGTGGGATTTCATCCCAATTAATTGTCGTGAACGGAACTTCCTGGATTTTCATGTTCTTTGTTATTTCATGATTCTGGAAAAACCGGTGTAGGGATTTAATTCCATGAGATCAAACTCAAGGAGTTTTGCTTTTACGAGAGGCAAGAGGTTCACCACTTTACTTGCTTCTTCCAGATCCCTGGTTTCAAGGACAAGGACGGCATTGTAATCCTCAGTGAAATAGATCTCCCTGATCCGTCCCGAAAGGAATAGATCATATGCAACCCGGGCTTCATCCTGAAGTATAGCCTCTTTATTGTCCCAATCAACAGGATTTGGCTCTTTTGATATTGCAAGAATTTTCATGATACCAGGATTTTTTTTGACGCACATAAAAGTACAAAAAACAAACATAAAGCCGACTTCAATAACACAGAAAGGATTCAATGTAAAAAAACAAGATAGGTTTATTTTTTTAATATGTTCATAACTTTCTGTAAGGAAAAAGTTAGATGGCGGAAATTTGTGATTAAATTCGACTCGGGTATTTTGTGCAATGAAAAACAAGAGCCCATAAGTCATTTAGTTCTGAGATTCAAATCAAAAATTATGAAATTAAAAGGATTCAGTTTGATTTTCCTGGCACTTCTGAGTTCAGCACTGTCAGCGCAAACAGTGATGGATGTTGCCCGCAGTAAAAACATTACATGGTACGGCATTGATTTCTCAAAAGCAAGATTTATTGGTTTTGAATCATACATAACACCGGAAATGCTTAAAGATGAACTGATCAAAAATTGGGCGGATCATACGGCCCAAACAAACTTTTCGTCAAAATACAGCATCGATAATGTTACTGTTGAAACTTCAACAGCCGATAAACACAATGCAGATATTGATAAAACAAAACTGCTGACCAATTCCTATTATGAACTGAATACCGCAACCATTACAGATCTTGTTTCGGATTATAAAACAAAAGGAAGCGGTTTTGGATTTGTATTTATAGTTGAGAGTTTTGAAAAAAGCACCGAAAAAGTATTCATCTATGTATGCTATTTTAAGGAATCAGACAGAAGCATAATATCGATGAGACGATACACGGGCAAAGCATTTGGCATCGGGCTCGAGAGTCATTATGAGGGTGCGATCAAAGACGTCATTCAATACAGCAGTAAAGATTTTAAACGATTTTCTAAAAAGTAAAACCGAAATCATGAAAAACAAGCAATTGATCATCCTGTTGGGCATTTTTGCCGTCATCATTATTACTATGGCGTTCAGGCCCAACGCCACAAAACCGTCTTACAGCTACCTGGCAATAAGAGCATATCATTATGACCTGGACGAGGTTTACATCAGCATTGGCGGGAAGGAATACAAAAAGATAAACCTGAAAAAGCAACACCAGGGAGGCTATGATATCAATCCACTGATCAACCTGATCAACCAGTACGAAAACGAGGGTTGGGAAATGCAAACTATTGCGGGCGAAGTCGGATCCCTGTTTGTGTGGATGCGAAGGGAAAAATAGCGAGCACATTTTGAGGTCAATACTTTCCATTATTGTCATTCTCCTGACGTTTCTCAGTTTCGGGCAAACGAAGCCGGAATTGCCTGGTGATTTCAAGGAAAAAGCCTTTGCCCATGTTAAGGACCTGGCCGGTTTCGGTATACGGAATGCGGGTACGGAAAGTGAAAATCAAACAATAAAATACCTGTTTGATTTTTATAAAAACCCCGGACTCAAACCTCAGATCGACACTTTCAATTTTGACTATTTTTCGGCGGATGATATTTCGGTATTTGTAAATGGAGAAAAGATCATTTACAAAACGATTTACATTGACCCCTATAAGAATCCGAAAGGAATAAACGGACAAAGTTTTTATTTTAATCCCAATAGGCAGTCTGCAAAACAAAAGGCAGATTCAATAAGGAATAACATAGTTTTCACAACTGAATCAGCCGAAATTTACCGGTTGGCCCGGCAAGGGCCAAAGGCAATTATCATTGTTAATGATAAGGAGCTGAGAAGCAGAAACGGCAAGCAAACTGAAATCCGCATTAAAGGGCAGGTAGAAAAAAAGCAGTCATATACTGTTTCTTGTTCCCTTGGCCCTCGAAAAGGGAAAGAGATCCTTCTCGGCGCCCACTGGGATTCTTTTTGCGGTCCGGGAGCCGATGACAATGCAAGCGGGGTTTCGGTGATAATGGAGCTATCAAGGTTTTTCATGAACTATAAAGACAGTATGCCATATTCAATAAAGGTCATTTTCTTCGGATGTGAAGAACTGGGGTTATTAGGCTCAAAGGCTTATACCGACAAGCATATCCGGGATACGGCTTCGACAATGTTCTATTTTAATCTTGATTGTGTTGGCGATACCGGTGCAACAATTGCCGATGTAATTACCGGCCTCAAAGGTAAATGCCTTGTCGCCCGCGGAGGTCCCTTAAAAGCAGCCAGGGACTTTAAAAATACATGGTCCCTCCTGGATCCCGGCAATGACGACCTTCTTTATGAATCGGAAATCCCTGCATGGCTCGATACAGCCCTCGTTGAAACCCTGAATTCGGCCCGCCATAATTTCAGGAAGGTCAGGTACTGCGGATCGGACCATGATTCCTTTGCAAACAAAGGCTTTATAACACTCCATTTGGGATTCGACGGCAATAATGAACAACATTGTCCAGCAGATAATTTACAACAGGTCAATAAAAACAGCCTGGAACTTGCCGGGAAAATTGCTGCAGGGGTTATACTGAATGCCATGAAGCATAAGCTGAAAAAAACAGTAACTTTATAGGCCCATTAAATTGATCCAGGTATAATTTCATTTGTCGAAAAACAGGTACGAATATGAATAAATCCTTACTGTTTTTTTGCTTCCTGTTCCCTGGTATGCTTCAGGCCCAGGTCAGTTTTAACCCCAATGATCTCAATACCATCGCGAATGGGGAGCGAAAATCACATGAGCAGAGTTTCAGGCATGGGCCCGCGATAACCACATCCGCCTTCGATGTAAAATTTTACAGGTGTTATTGGATTATAGATCCCGCCCTGAGGCAAATAGCCGGTAACGTTACGGTTTACTTTAAGCCCATGCAGGCCGGCTTTGATTCCCTGGTGCTTGATATGCACCAGGCACTTACAGTTGAACAGGTTATTTACCACCAACATTCAATTGGAAGCTGGAGCCATACAGCGGATTTGCTGACCGTGAGGTTCGCATCAAACTTACCTCAAAATGTAATGGATTCCGTTACTGTTGTTTACCAGGGCGTTCCGCCGGATGACGGGTTCGGTACCTTCGTTCAGGCTACCCATAACGGGGTCCCGGTGCTATGGACTCTCTCTGAACCTTACGGGGCAAGCAACTGGTGGCCCTGCAAAAACGACCTGACTGATAAAGCCGACTCGGTCGATATTTTTATCAGCGCTCCATCCGCATATAAATCAGCAAGCAATGGATTACTGGTTGAAACCTATCAGGCAGGCGCCAATAAAGTGTATCATTGGAAACACCGTTACCCGGTTGCAGCTTACCTGATCTGCCTGGCCGTGACCAATTATGTCAGCTTTACCCAGCTGGTTCCTTTTGGCGGAGACAACCTGCATGTTTTAAATTTCGTATATCCTGAAGATTCAGCAACGGCCGCAGCTCAGCTTCCATCAATTATCCCGATGATACAGCTGTACGATACGTTATTCGGGATCTATCCGTTCCAGCGCGAGAAATACGGTCATGCCCAGTTTGGATGGGGAGGCGGCATGGAACACCAGACCATGACATTCGTAGCCGATTTTCAGTTTGAGCTGATTGCCCATGAACTGGGGCATATGTGGTTCGGCGACAAGGTCACCTGCGGGAGCTGGACTGATATCTGGCTGAATGAAGGATTTGCCACTTACCTCTCGGGACTCTGTTACGAACATCTCTTACCGGAATTCTGGACGCGGTTCAGGGAGGTGAGAATTCAACAGATCACTTCCCGGCCGGGAGGTTCGGTTTACTGCAGTGATACGAACAACATTGACCGGATCTTCGATGGCCGGCTTTCCTACGCAAAAGGAGCCATGGTGCTGCATCAGCTGAGGTGGATCATGGGCGATCAGGCCTTTTTTACAGGGCTGAACAATTATCTCGATGATTTCAGTTTAGCCTATCAATTCGCACGCACGGAAAACCTGAAAGCCCATCTCGAAAGTTCCTGGGGGCAGGATCTGACATGGTATTTTAATGACTGGTATACAGGGGAAGGTTATCCGCAGTACCAGGTAAACTGGTCACAAACAGCTGATACCGTTGCTTTCAGCCTGCGACAGACCCAGTCGAGCCCCACGGCCTCCTTCTTTGCTTTGCCTGTGCAACTGAAACTGAAAAACACCGGCCATGATACCCTGATCAGGGTTACAAACACCTTTTCGGGAGAATTGTTTAAGGTTCGCATACCTTTTAATGCCGATTCACTGATCTTCGACCCGGAATTTCAGATCATTTCGGGCAACAACATCGTCAGCTCCGTTACTGAACATGGCCTGCAAGCCAGGCTTCAACCGCTTCCCAACCCGGCCACAGACCATATTACTTTCCGTTTCGGCGGACTGCTGAGCGGGAACGATGGCAGGATTGTTATTTATGATGATTTTGGGCGGATGAAGGATGAGGTTTCAGCTGCTGCAGGTCAAACTGAAATTACGATCAGCACTACCGCTTATCCGGCCGGGCTTTATCTCTATGTTTTTTCAGGCCGGGACTTCAGAGACAGCGGGAAATTCATAATAAGCCGGTAGAGATTCTTTAATCTCTCGTGGTAAATTCATCGCAGCCCACTGCGGAACCCGGGGCAGGGGCTTACCCCGGGGTTCATACCATTGATTGAAAACCAGGATATAACCCTCAGCTCCTGACACTTCTGCTGATGGATTCCATAAGTTCATCTTTCCGTACCGGTTTGCTTATAAAGCCGCTGCATCCTGCTTCCATGGCACGACTTTCTTCTTCAGACTGGGTATAGGCCGTAAGGGCAATGATCAGGATATCAGGATACATGGCTTTAGCTTTACGAGTGGCTTCATATCCATTCATGACAGGCATTTTCAGATCCATCAGGATGAGATCAGGTTTCAGTCTTTCAAGTATGGTCAGCACCTCGGCTCCGTTTTTGGCACGGATAATGTTTTTTGCTTTTTTTGACAGCAGAATATGCAACAGTTCATAATTATAATCTTCATCTTCAGCTATGAGAATGATAAGATCCTCAATGGAAAAAGATTTTCTGTGCTCGACGGTAACAGCAGCTGATCCGGGCTCCTGATAGGGAATGTTCAGAAAGAATACTGAACCTTTTCCCGGTGATGATTCAACACGTATGTTGCCGCCCATTACTTCTGCAAGCCCTTTCGCAATGCTCAGTCCCAACCCGGTCCCCCTTAAACCTGTTAAGGCCTCATGGTTTATCTGGTAGAATCGGTCAAAGATCTTGTCCTGTTCCTCCAATGGGATTCCTATACCGGTGTCGCGAACATAAAATTCAATTTCCTTTTCAGTAATAGTGCACCCGAAACTGATTGTTCCGGTTTGGGTAAACTTGCTGGCATTACCAATAAGACCGGTAATAACCTGCTTAATTTTCTCTCTGTCGGCGATCACCTGTTCAGACCCGCCTTTGTTATCTATCGAATACCGGAATTGAATTCCCTTGCTGACAACCATTTCCTTCATTGAAAAATGAATGTCTTCAATCAGTTCCGGAAGTAAGAAGGCATCCGGATTGAAAGGTATTCTTCCACTGTCCATGCGTGATATCTCGAGCACATCGTCTATGATGCTCAGCAACTGTTTCGAATTTGAGTTGATGATCCCAAAATACCTGTCCTTCTCGGAACCGGTAACATCATCTGACTGTAAGAGTTCGGTGAAACCTATGATTGCATTCATAGGCGTCCGCACTTCATGTGAGATGTTATTAAGGAAAGCAGTCTTCAAGCGGGAAGCTTCTTCTGCAGCTTCTTTCGCACGGAAGAGTTCACGTTCAGCCTGCTTCATTTCTTCAATATCCCTTGTTATCGAAATAATGTTCGGAACCTCGTTCAGATGGATAATTGAGGCAGACATCAGGCCTGTATGCACTGTGCCGTCCTTGAAACGGAACGCCGCTTCGAAGTTTTGAACTTTTTCATCTTTTTTCAGAATCTCGACCAACCTGCCGCGGTCGGCAGAATCTGCCCAAAGGTTGATCTCTAAAGAGGTTTTGCCAATCACCTCCTCCCTTGTATATCCTGTAAGACTGCAAAATCCTTCATTGACTTCAATATACAAACCTGTTTCAAGTTCATTAATATTGATGGAATCAGGGCTCGTGCGGAAAGCAAGTTTGAACCTTTCTTCAGTTTCCCGTAAAATGATTTCTGCCTGTTTCCTGTCGGTGATATCGCGGGAAACACCGTGAGCCCCCAGGATTTTACCATCCTGGTCGAAAACGGGGTTGGTGTGTACCTCCGATGCCCGCAAAGACCCGTCTTTACAATAATGTTCCAGTTCAAGGGTCAGCGAAAAATCCTTTGGCAGTTTTCTTTCGAGGGCGAGGGCAAGACTGCTTGAATAGAGATCCTTAATCTTATTTAATGAATCAGGAGGATAGATATTGGAAAGTTTGAGATTGAGGAACTCTTCAGGAGTATATCCCCTTTGTTTAAAAATCGAAGGGCTTACATAAATATACTGCATTTTATCGTTCATCATCCAGATCACATCTGAAGTATTATCTGCGATCTGCCTGTATTTCTCCTCGCTTTCTCTTAGGGCAGATTCAGTTTGTTTGAAGTTATTGATATCTCTCCCAAAGACGACAAGGCCCTTACGGCTGCGTCAGGAAAAAAGAGCGGAACTTTTACAACGTCAAAAACATGAATCTTCCCATGAATATCAGGTATTTTTTCAATAGTGCGTGAAGTAGTCCCCGAATCCCAGGCCAGGTCATCTGAGCCCTGGCAGTTGCGGAAAGCATCCCGGTAAATCGGGGCAGTGAAATCGGAAAGCTCAAACTCCGACTTGCCTTTATAGTCTACCCCTTTCAGGCCATAAAGATCGAGGATGCTGTCATTTGCCTGCATCCATCTTCCCTCGGCATCTTTGAAACATATAATATCCGGGGATGAATTGATGAGAGTCTGCAGGCGTTCTTCACTGGCCTGGAGCGCTTTTTCCCGCAAACTGGCCTTGTTAAAGAGAAAATTATATAATGACCGGTAAGCTGATTCTTTCATCGTTCTTGCAGGTATTTTGGTAATACAATGCGACAAAGTTACTGTTTTTGAACGACTGAAAAACCTGAAGGATGAAATTCATTACTGTATCTTTGCAGTTACATCTGTGATACAGAAATGAATATCCATAAACTCAACAACATTTTCAATCCCAGGCGGATCGCTTTGATAGGGGTGACAACAAACCCCAATTCGGTAAGTGGTAAAGTGCTGATAAACCTGGTTAGCGGAGGATTCCGAGGGGTTGTTTACCCTGTGAACCCGGATCATGAAGCAGTGATGGGAATACCATGCTACCCTGATTTGAAAAGCCTTCCGAGGGCTCCTGATTTAGGGATCATCTGCTCGCCGGCCGAAAAAGTACCGGCAGTTGTGAGGGAATGCGGGGAAGCAGGGATACTTGGGATTATCATTATTTCAGCCGGATTTAAGGAAACAGGTGAAGCAGGGAAAAAACTGGAAGAAGAAATTCGCAACGAGGTTAAACAGTATAAAGGCATGAGGGTGCTTGGCCCAAACTGCCTGGGGATCATAGTTCCTTCCCTGAAACTCAATGCCAGCTTTGCCGCCGAGATGCCGAAGCAGGGGAACATTGCTTTCATTTCACAGTCGGGAGCTCTTTGTACTTCGGTCCTCGACTGGGCGATAGAAGGAAAAATAGGATTTTCGTATTTTGTCTCTATCGGGAACACCCTCGATGTGGAGTTCGGCGACCTGATCGATTATTTTGGTGAGGATGAGAATACGCATTGTATCATACTGTATATCGAATCCATTCAAAACCCGAGGAAGTTTATGACCGCGGCCCGTGCCTTTGCGCGCAAGAAACCGATCATCGTATATAAAGCAGGCAGGTTCCCCGAGTCGGCCCAGGTGGCGGCATCACATACAGGAGCTATGGCTTCGGAAGATGCAGTCTACGATGCAGCTTTCCAGAGGGTGGGACTTGCCAGGGTTTACGAGATAGGGGATATCTTTTCAGTAGCCGAGCTGATAGGGAGAAACAGGATCCCGCAGGGGCCAAGACTTGGCATCATTACGAATGCCGGCGGACCGGGCGTTATGGCAACAGATGCACTGATTGCTTCAAACGGGGTGCTTGCCAAACTATCCGGAGAGACCATGCAGAAACTCAATGAGAACCTGCCCGGGTACTGGTCGCATGGTAACCCCGTAGACGTGCTTGGAGACGCACGGGCCAAACGAATTTCGAAAGCAACACAGATCGTCCTCGAAGATGATAACGTGGATGCAATCCTGGTGATACTTACGCCCCAGGCGATGACCAATACAGAAGCCACGGCCAGGGAGATCAGCGCCTTGGTCTCCACGACCAGGAAACCGATACTTGCCGCATGGCTTGGCGGACAGAGCATGCACAAGGCCGATGATATCCTTGTGGAAGCCGGGATTGCATCATACCGCACTCCTGAACAGGCGATCAAGGCATTCATGACCCTTGTCGCCTATTCAAAAAACCTGAAAACCCTCTACGAAACGCCAAAGGATATCCCGGTGGAGTTCAGCATTGACCGGGAAAAAATGCGCCAAAAATTCAATAAACTTATCCGGGATAAAGGGGAAGTATTATCTGAGGATATATCGAAGCTTATCCTTGAATCATATGGCATTACAACAACAAGGCCAATACTTGTTCAGGATGCTGACGAAGCTGTAGAAATTGCGGCAAAAACCGGCTATCCCGTCGTGCTTAAAATCCAGTCGCCCGACATCACCCATAAGAGCGATGTGGGAGGTGTCGAGCTTAACCTGGGGGATGAAAAACTCCTGAGAGCCGCTTTTGAACGGATTTTGGATTCAGTGAAACTAAAACGGCCGAATGCCTGTGTTGAAGGGATCACAGTGCAAAAGATGGTAACCGAAAAGGATGCCGTGGAACTCATCCTCGGGATCAAGAAAGATAAAGTATTCGGGACAGTCCTGATGGTTGGAATGGGAGGGATCACGGCAGAGCTCTTTGCCGACAAGGCTCTGGGATTCCCACCCCTGAATGAAAGACTGGCCCGGCAGATGCTGGAATCGCTGAAGATATACCCCCTGCTTCAGGGCTACAGGGGAAGTCCGCCCAAAAACATTGACAGGCTTATACAGACGCTGATCCGCCTGTCATACCTGGCAGCAGATTATCCTGAGATCACCGAACTTGACATCAATCCATTGCTTGTAACCACGGAAGATGTTGTAGCTCTGGATGCGAGGACCATGATAGATACCCATATTGCAGGAAAAGAACAGCTTCCTTTTGCACATCTTGCACTGCATCCTTATCCTGAAAAATATGTCCAAACGCTTACTCTCCCGAAAGGGGAAGAAGTCCTTCTGAGGCCGATCAAACCGGAGGATGAACCCCTCTGGCTGGAAATGCTGGGCAACTGTTCAAAAGAATCCCTTTACAGCCGGTTCAGGTATTTCTTCCAGTGGCAGTCACATGAGGTGGCTACACGTTACTGCTATATCGATTATGACCGGGAGATTGCCATCGTAGCTGAAGTAAAGGAAGGTAACCAGCGTAAACTGGTGGGAGTTGGAAGGCTCATAGCCGATCCTGATCATGAAACCGTTGAGTATGCCATCCTCATCATTGATGCCTATCAGCAAAAAGATCTTGGAAATATCATCACTGATTTCTGCATCAGGATTGCCGGGAAATGGAACCTGAAAAAAATTGTTGCCCAGACTACCACAGACAATAAAAGGATGATCTCGGTATTCAGGAAGCAGGGATTTACAATTCATTCCGATACGAAGGATTCGACAGTCGAAGTTGATAAAGAATTATAATAAAGTTTTTGTCTTTTCGTTTGATAAAAAAACAATCCTATGAAAAAAAATCAGCTCACAGCTTATCTATTACTTTTTATTTCGGTCCTTATCATTGGAATACCTGCAGTGGCTCAGAAGACGGGTTCCGCTGCTGTTCAGATTAATTTCAAGGACCTCACAGGGAAATGGCAATACTTAAAAACGACAACAGTCCTTAATGCATCGGCATATATTAAACAACCTGCATCTTCGGGCGATACAACCAGGAAACAAGCAACCACAACGTCTTCCGTTAACAGGCAGCAGCTGGACAAAAGCAAACTGCGCGAAATTAGTAAAGGCACCTCTGTGTTTAAAAATTCATCACTGGAATTCTTTCCCGATCAGACAGTTGTGAAAACAAATGCGAATAAATCTGATAAATATACCTGGAAAAAGAAGAAAAACACACTGACTCTGAAAAACCTGTCCTCGAAGGAAAAAATCAAGGTCGAAGTCCTCAATCTTAAAAGCGACACTCTGAAGTTTGCAGAAAATTTTGAATCCGGCAGTCTGTATATATTCTATCTCCGAGTTAAATAATTCGCATATGTTGAATTTTGATTTTACCGAAGAACAGCTGATGATCCAGCAATCGGCCCGTGAATATGCACAGAGGGAGCTGATTAAAGATGTTATTGAACGGGATACGAAAGCCATTTTTCCGACACAGCATGTTAAAGTTCTGACCGGGCTGGGTTTCATGGGGATGATGGTCGATCCAAAATATGACGGGGGAGGGATGGATACGGTTTCCTACGTTCTTGCCCTTGAGGAGCTCTCAAAGGTTGACTCCTCCGTTGCCGTGATCATATCGGTAAACAATTCGCTCGTTTGTTTTGAGCTGGAGGAATTCGGGACTGAAGAACAAAAAGAGAAGTTCCTGAAACCATTAGCCCGGGGTGAGAAGTTAGGCGCTTTCCTGCTGTCGGAACCTGAAGCAGGATCTGATGCCACCTCGCAAAGGACGACTGCCATCGACATGGGGGACCATTATCTTGTGAACGGGGTAAAGAACTGGATCACGAATGGAAATTCAGCTTCAACTTATATCCTGATTGCCCAGACCAACAAGGAGAAAGGGCATAAAGGGATCAATGCATTGATCGTCGACCGCCATTCACCCGGCATTACGCTTGGACCGCACGAAGACAAGATGGGGATGCGCAGCAGCGACACCCATTCTGTGATGTTTTCAGATGTGAAGGTCCCGAAGGAAAACAGGCTTGGCGATGAGGGCATGGGATTTAAAATTGCGATGAAAACCCTTGAAGGGGGGCGTATTGGTATTGCCTCCCAGGCTTTGGGAATTGCCCAGGGTGCTTATGAAAGGGCAGTGAAATATGCGAAGGAGCGCAAAGCATTTGGAACTGAAATAATCAACCACCAGGCGGTTGCGTTCAAGCTGGCCGAAATGCATACCCGGATTGAAGCGGCCCGTTATTTCACGTTGAAATCGGCCTGGCTGAAGGACCAGGGAAGGCCTTACGGCACTGCCAGCGCTATGGCCAAGTACTGGGCTGCAGAGACAGCCATGTACGTTACGACAGAAGCCGTTCAGATCCACGGAGGTTACGGGTATGTGAAAGAATATCACGTTGAGAGGCTGATGCGCGACGCGAAGCTCACCCAGATATACGAAGGCACAAGCGAAATCCAGCAGATCATCATTTCGAGGGCGATCATGAACGATTAAAGCCGGATCGATGAAACTACCCGAACCGTATAAACCGAAGAATCATATCCGGATTGTCACGGCAGCTTCCCTGTTCGACGGGCATGATGCAGCCATAAACATCATGCGCCGTATCCTGCAGGCGAGCGGCGCAGAAGTGATCCACCTGGGGCATAACCGGGCTGTTCAGGAGATCGTTGATTGCGCGATACAGGAAGATGTGCAGGCCATTGCCCTCACTTCTTACCAGGGCGGGCATAATGAATTCCTGAAATACATGTATGACCTACTGCATGAACAGGGCCGGGGGCATATAAAAATCTTCGCCGGCGGCGGAGGCGTTATACTTCCTTATGAGATTGAAGACCTTCATAATTACGGGATTACAAGAATATATTCCCCTGATGACGGCCGGAGCATGAGCCTTCAGGGGATGATCAACGACCTTCTTGAGAAATGCGACTTTGCCCTGGATGATTTTCATGATGTGACTGCGGATGAGATCCTGAATCGTAACATCAATGCGATTGCCCGTTTGATAACGATAGCAGAGAACCAGCCGGAGAAGGCAAGGCCGGTGCTGGAAGAACTGGAGAATGTAAAAAGCGAAAAGCGAAATAGCGAAATAGCGAAAAGCGAGATAGCGAAAAGCGAAAAGCGAAATAGCGAAATAGCGAAAAGCGAAATAGCGAAAAGCGAAAAGCGAAAAGGCGAAATAGAGAAAATTATGATTCCGGTTCTTGGGATTACAGGTACCGGCGGTGCAGGTAAATCCTCCCTGGTTGATGAACTGGTTCGGCGTTACTTAAGCGATTTCGATGACAAGACCATAGCCATCATTTCAGTCGACCCGACAAAACGCAAGACCGGCGGGGCTTTGCTTGGAGACCGCATCCGCATGAACGCTATTTTCAACCCCCGGGTTTTCATGAGGTCCCTGGCTACGAGGCAATCGAATCTTGCGCTTTCCCGATATGTAAAAGACGCAACGATCATCCTCCAGGCGGCGGGATTTGACCTTGTGGTGATCGAGTCGTCGGGCATTGGCCAGTCCGACACAGAGATCGTCGACCACAGCGACCTTTCGATGTATGTAATGACGCCTGAATACGGTGCAGCAAGCCAGCTTGAGAAGATCGACATGCTCGATTTTGCCGATATTGTCGTGGTCAACAAGGGTGACAAACGGGGTTCGCTTGATGCCATCAGGGATGTAAAAAAGCAGTACCAGCGGAACCATAAGCTCTTTGATAAGGAAGTGGACGAGATGCCGGTTTACGGGACCGTCGCCTCACAGTTTAATGATCCGGGAGTGAACCAGCTTTACAAGGCCCTTATTCAAGCCATAACGGCCCGGACAGGCCTGGAATCCGGAAGCAGGTTCGAAGGCAGGGACGAGATGAAAGACAGGATCTTCATCATTCCTCCTTCACGTACGCGCTACCTCAGCGAAATAGCCGATACTGTAAGGAGTTACAACAAATGGACCACCGAGCAGGCGGAGATTGCACAGAGGCTCTACGGCATCTCGCAAACCATCGAAGCCATCCGCAGTACTCCTCCTAAAGAACGCGATAAAAACCCGGGACTGCATTCACACGGCTGCAACCTCATGCTCGAACTGGACCTGCTGTTTGATGAGCAGCTTGAAAAACTGGATACCGAGAATTACAGTATCATCAAAAACTGGGCGGATAAGGTTAAATCGTATACTGAAGAAAATTACATATACAAGGTGAGGGGTAAGGATATAAAAGTCAAGACCCATTCCGAATCGCTTTCTCACCTTAAGATCCCAAAGATATCACTTCCCCGGTATGAGGCCTGGGGCGACATTCTGAAATGGAACCTCAGGGAAAATGTGCCCGGTGAATTCCCCTATGCCGCAGGCGTGTTCCCCTTCAAGCGTACGGCCGAGGATCCGACCAGGATGTTTGCCGGTGAAGGCGGACCAGAGCGTACGAACAAGCGCTTCCATTACCTTTCGCACGGACTGCCTTTTGTAAGGCTTTCAACAGCCTATGACAGTGTGACCCTGTACGGTTTTGACCCTGATCTCAGGCCCGATATTTACGGGAAGATAGGCAATTCCGGGGTTTCGATCTCCTGCCTCGACGATGCCAAAAAACTTTACTCGGGTTTCGACCTTCTGGATCCCAACACCTCGGTTTCGATGACCATCAACGGTCCGGCCCCCGCTATGGTCGGCTACTTCATGAATGCCGCCATTGACCAGCAATGTGAGAAGTATATCAGGGAAAACGGACTTGTTGATGAAACGGAGAAAAAAATTAAAGCCCTCTACAGAAAGAAAGGGAGCAAACGCCCTCAATATCAGGGCAAATTACCTGCGGGGAATGAAGGACTGGGCCTGATGCTGCTGGGAGTCACCGGTGACCAGGTGCTGCCTTCAGAGGTTTACCTGAAGATTAAAACCGAAACCCTTTGCCAGGTGCGCGGGACCGTGCAGGCTGATATATTGAAAGAAGACCAGGCCCAGAACACCTGCATCTTCTCGATCGATTTCGCCCTGAAAATGATGGGTGATATACAGCAGTATTTTATCGACAATAATGTCAGGAATTTTTATTCGGTTTCAATTTCGGGTTATCATATCGCCGAAGCCGGTGCTAATCCGATAACCCAGCTCGCGCTTACACTTTCGAACGGATTCACTTACGTCGAATATTACGTTGCGAGGGGTATGGATGTAAATAACTTCGCCCCCAATCTTTCGTTCTTTTTCTCAAACGGGACAGACCCCGAATACTCTGTGATCGGCCGGGTGGCGCGCCTCATCTGGGCGAAGGCTATGAAGTACAAGTATAAGGCTGATGCCCGTTCGCAGATGCTGAAATATCACATCCAGACATCGGGCCGTTCATTGCATGCACAGGAGATAGATTTTAACGACATACGCACTACGCTGCAAGCCCTGTATGCCATCTATGATAATTGCAATTCATTGCATACCAATGCTTACAACGAAGCCATAACAACGCCTACCGAAGAATCGGTGCGCAGGGCCATGGCTATCCAGATGATCATCAACCATGAGCTGGGCCTGGCCAGGAACCAGAACCCACTGCAGGGAGCTTTTATCATCGAAGAACTCACCGACCTCGTCGAGGAGGCTGTGATGATGGAATTTGAAAGGATTTCCGAAAGAGGAGGGGTGCTTGGCGCGATGGAGACGATGTACCAGAGAAGCAAGATACAGGAAGAGTCGCTGTACTATGAGAACCTCAAGAACAGCGGGAAACTGCCTGTCATCGGAGTAAATACTTTCCTGTCGCGCAAAGGCTCTCCCACTAATTTGCCGGGAGAAGTCATCCGTTCCACAGAAGAAGAAAAACAATACCAGATCGGGATGCTGAAGCACCTTCATACATGCTGGCACAAAGAATCTGAAAAAGCGATAAATCAGCTGAAGCACGCTGCAACACAAAATATGAATATCTTTGAAAGCCTGATGGAAGCAACCAAATTCTGCTCCATAGGGCAGATCACCCATGCTTTATTCGAGGTGGGTGGCCAGTATCGTCGAAACATGTAGCTATAAATAACGTATCGATATGAAATTCAACATTTTAGTTGTAAACCCAAAGGATAAGGTTACCCAGATTGCGGTCTACCAGAATTACAAGCTTCTGTACATTAACAACAGGTATCATACCACCGATGAGCTTACAGGATTTGAAACGATTTACGATCAGCTTGAATTCCGTAAGCAGATTGTGCTGAAAGAACTTCAGAATAATGAATTTGATCTGAGCGAAGTAAAGGTAGTGATCTCCCGGGGCGGGCTCGTGAAACCGGTCAGTTCAGGGGTGTTCGCAGTGAATGAGGCGTTGAAACATGATCTGAAGAACAGCCCGATCGGGTATGATATCATTAATCTTGGCGGATTGCTTGCCGATGCTGTTTCAGCCACGATCCCGGGTTCAAAGGCTATGATTGCCGATTGCACCGTCGTTGATGAAATGGAAGATGTGGCGCGTATCACCGGGGCGCCCGGCATCGAAAGAAAATCTATTTTCCATGCCCTGAACCAGAAGGCGGTTGCGAAGCTGTTTGCCGAAAGCCAGAACATGAAGTACGAAGACCTGAACCTTATCGTCGCTCATATGGGCAATGGTACGACCATAGGCGCTCACCGCAAAGGCCGGGTGATCGATGTAAACCAGGGCTTTGAAGGAGACGGACCCTTTTCGATGATCCGCAGCGGCAGCCTGCCCCTGGGAGATGTCGTAAAGATGTGCCTTGTTGAAAAAAAGCATGCCGATGAAGTTTACTGCCTGCTCACCCATTGCGGAGGCATCAGGGCTCACCTGGGCACCACTGACCTTAGTGCGATCGAATTCCGTATCAAAGGCGGAGACGAAAAAGCAAAAAAAATAATGGATGCGATGGCATACCAGGTTGCAAAATGCATAGGCGAGATGTATGTTGTTTTAAAAGGAGAAGTGGATGCCATACTGCTTACAGGAGAGATCGCTCATTCGGAAAGAGTGATCGATTTCATCATCGAACATGTTAAGAAACTGGCAAAGGTCGTGGTTTATCCCGGGGATAATGAGATCCAGGCCATGGCCGCAAATGCCTTACGGGTGGTACAGGGTGAGATGACAGTCAATGAATATAAGTAGCGAAATAGCGAAAAGCGAAAAAAAATTGAATTTCGCTTTTCGCTTTTCACTTTTCACTTTTCGCTTTTAACATTAGAATGCTGACGACAATGAAACTCCACGTCATAAATACCGGTAATCTCAAGCTCGACGGGGGCGCGATGTTTGGCGTAGTGCCAAAGGTGATGTGGAGCAAATTGTATCCCTGCGATGAGAATAACCTCTGTAACTGGAGCATGCGCTGCCTGCTTGTCGAAGAGGGCATGCATAAAATTCTTATTGACTGCGGGATAGGCAACAAGCAGAGTGAAAAATTCTTTTCTAATTATTACCTGAACGGGGACGACAGCCTCGAAAAATCCCTGGCTGCTATAGGAATGACGGCGGATGACATTACAGATGTGATCCTGACCCACCTGCATTTTGATCATTGCGGGGGAGCGGTAAAATGGAACGCTGATCACACCGGCTACAGCCTTAGCTTCCCCAATGCTGTTTTTCATACCGGCAGGACCCAGTGGGATTGGGCTAACGATCCGAATAACCGTGAAAAGGCATCGTTTCTGAAGGAAAATTTTTCTCTCATAAAAGAGGCGGGCAGGTTGAATCTCGTTGAAGACAAGGCCGAACTTTTTTCAGGTCTGTCTGTGCGGATATTTAACGGGCATACCGAAGGCCAGGTCATTCCCGTGATCCGTTATCATAATAAGACCTTTGTTTACATGGCCGATCTTTTACCTTCTGCAGCACACGTGCCCCTGCCGTATGTGATGGCTTACGACACCCGCCCCCTGATCACACTTGAAGAAAAAGAAATATTCATGAAAGAGGCTGCAGAAAAAGGTTACATCCTCTTTCTCGAGCATGATATCATCCATGAATGCTGCACTGTGCACGAAACCGAAAAAGGAGTGAGGCTGAAAGAAGCCTTCCCGCTGGCATCATATGAACGAAAATAAGCTTACCATCGAACAGCTTCTTGAGAAGTTGACTGTCCTTATGACAAGGCAGGAGTCTTTTCATAAGGAAATAGAAGAACTGCGCCTTGAGATAGAAGATCTCAGATCAATGAAGGTTCCGGCGGAGACTCAAACTGTCATCCCGGTGCAAGCGGAAGAACAGCCTGTGGTTGTGCCCGTTGAAAGTGTTCCCTTTGTTGAAGAGCCGGGACTATGGAAGAAAGCTGTAGAAAATTCATCCGCCGAAACAACAGAAAGCCCTCATGTCAGGACAAACATCGAAAAATTCATCGGTGAGAACCTGATCAATAAGATCGGAATCGTCATTCTTGTGATCGGGGTGGGAATAGGCGCCAAATATGCGATCGATCATGATCTGATCAGCCCGCTTACCAGGATCATCCTGGGATATATTCTTGGATTGGGCTTGATGGGATTTGCCATCCGCCTTAAAAAACAATACAATACTTTCAGCGCCGTCCTGCTAAGCGGCTCGATGGCCATCTTCTATTTTATCACCTTCGCGGCCTACAGTTTTTATGAGCTTATCCCGCTTATACCCACATTTTCACTGATGGTGCTGTTTACCGTATTTACTGTTTGGGCGGCAATCAGGTACAACCTGCAGGTCATAGCCCATATCGGGCTTGTGGGTGCCTATGCCGTCCCCTTCCTGCTGAGCGACGGCTCCGGGAAAGTTGTTATCCTGTTCAGTTATATGGCCATCATTAACGCCGGGGTCCTGGCCATCGCATTCAGGAAGTACTGGAAACCTCTTTACTACTCTTCATTCCTGCTTACCTGGCTGATATTCATCACCTGGTTCATTCCGAAATACGAGGATGCAAGCCATTTCTCACTGGCATGGATCTTTATCAGCATCTTCTTTGTGACATTCTACCTCATTTTCCTTTCATACAAACTGTTGAAGAAGGAAAAGTTCCGGATCGACGACATCCTGCTGTTACTTACCAATTCTTCCGTTTTTTATGGCCTGGGATATGCATTGTTATACAAGCATTTAGGGGGAGAAAAGTTACTGGGGATATTTACACTGGGCAATGCGTTGATCCATTTTATTGTAAGCATCATTATTTACCGGTGGAAGGAGTCAGACCGGAACCTCTTTTATTTTGCTGCCGGACTCGTGATTGCTTTTTTCACTATTTCAATCCCGGTGCAACTCGACGGCAACTGGGTGACGATGCTCTGGGCAGCAGAAGCCGCAGTGCTGTTCAGGATCGGAAGGAAAGGGAACACAGCCTTGTATGAACTGCTTTCGTACATCCTGATGATACTGGCATTTTTCTGTGTAACACTGGGCTGGCCCCATACTTATTATACTATCAGTGAGTGGCCGGAAGGAACAAAGATCATTCCCCTGTTCAATATCAATTTCTTCACTTCTTTGCTGTTCATCGCTTCCTTTACATATATCAATGTGCTTAACATCAATAAAAAATACATCTCTCCAGTATCAGAACAGCATGCCCTGACCAACGTCATGAATTTCATTATACCGGGCATGCTCCTGATCGTACTCTATTTCGCATTCTACATGGAGATCTCTGCTTTTTGGAATCAGCTCTATTCCCAGACAGTTGTTAAGGTTACTGATGCTGCATCGGAGGTGCATTTATATTCGAACGATAGTATACATCAGTATAAAACAATTTCACTTCTTGGTTATTCACTGCTTTTCCTTTCCCTGGTTTCCTGGGGGAATATCACAAAACTGAGGAGCAGCCTCCTCGGGCTCATCAACCTGGGATTCAGCATTGCCGCAGCCGGGTTGTTCCTGTCGATCGGTTTGCTGGCATTGGGAACGCTTCGTGAGACATACCTGAGCCAGGACCTTTCGGAATATTTTTACAAGGGCATAATGCTCATCGGGATACGTTATGTTTCTTTCGTTTTTCTTGCAATGATGCTTTTTGCTGTTTATTCTTATGTGCGCCAGGAATTCCTGGGAACGGACCTGAAAAAAGAGTTCGATATTTTCCTGCATATTACCCTGCTCACGATGGCCGGCAACGAACTTATCAACTGGATGGATCTTTCGGGGTCGGAACAATCCTATAAGCTGGGACTGAGCATACTTTTTGGTGTTTACGCTTTGCTGCTGATCGTCCTCGGTATCTGGAAGAAAAAGCTCCATTTACGTATCGGGGCTATAGTTCTTTTTTCAGTCACCCTGCTCAAGCTCTTCTTCTACGATCTTACAAGCCTGAACACCATCTCGAAGACCATTGTTTTTGTGGTGCTGGGCGTGTTGCTGCTGATCATTTCATTCCTTTACACAAAATACAGGAAGGTGATCTTTGAAGATCACAAAGAGGAATAATCGTTCGGGTCTTGTCTGCAATCCCAAACCATCATAATAATGATTTCTTTTTTGTCGATTCGATAAAAAATTTTAAAATTCCCTTTGATCAGGACTCTTATTTGATCGTATTCAGTTTTTCGACCAAGAAAAGGGTATTTTATTAAAAGATTAACAGTTTCTTTTATCTCTTTATTCAGGATAGAACTATTGACTTTAGAACCGTTTCGTTGAAAATAATAATCAAGGATTTTATTAAAAACAGAAACAGCCTTGAGTGTCCATATTATTCGCTTAACCATTGATCTGTTTTTGAAAAAACCTTTTCGTTTGATCTCACTTTTCCTGTTGAATATTCTTCAGAACTTTCTTTTAGGAATTGCTTTTCAAAGGGAGTAAGCTGGTATGAAGAAGTTTTTTCATTGCCTGCAATATTACATAAATACTCAAGAAACTCCTGGTCGCTAATATCTAGGATTCTTCGGATCAATTGGTTTTGAAGCTCAAGGGTTGACATCACGAATGTTTTTACAAAGTTACTGAAAAAACAAGTTTTGTCAAGCGACGCTATGTCTTTTGCCGATTTCCTCAAGCATGACCCTGGTCATTTCTGCCAGGTCATATACATAGCTAAGGCCCCAGTCTTTGCGTGCAACACTGTCATCAATGCAGGCAGGCCATGAGTCGGCTATAGCCTGGCGGAAGTCTGGTTTGTATGAGATTTCAAAACCGGGCAAATGCTTTTTAATCTCCGCCGCGAGTGTTTTCGGGTCAAAGCAGATACCGGCCACATTGTAACCAGAACGAAGCGATAATTTCGAAGCATCGGCTTCCATGATATCAATTGTTGCTTTGATGGCATCGCTCATGAACATCATCGGAAGGGCAGAATCAGGCCCGAGGAAACATTCGTATTTATTATGGCGGATGGCTTCGTAAAAAATTTCCACGGCATAATCGGTGGTTCCGCCTCCGGCTTCGGTCTTGTAACTGATGAGCCCGGGGTAACGCAGGCTGCGGGTATCGACCCCGTACTTGTTGAAATAGTATTCGATCCAGCGTTCGCCGGCCAGCTTGCTGATACCGTATACTGTATTCGGTTCCATGATGGTATACTGAGGGGTATTATAGCGTGGTGTCGTAGGGCCGAAAACGGCGATCGAGCTGGGCCAGAAAACTCTTTTCAGCTTTATTTCGCGGGCGATCTCCAGCACGTTGAACAGGCTTCGCATATTAATATCCCATGATGGCATGGGGCGTTTTTCGGCGTTCCCTGAAAGGATGGCTGCGAGGTGATAGACCTGGGTTACCTTTTCGTGTTCACAGATAAGCTGAAGTTTAGAGGCATCCAGCACATCCAGTATCTCGAAGGGACCACTCAGGCTGATCTCCGGGGGGGCTGGACGTATGTCGGTTGCAATGACGTTGGAGTTCCCGTAAAGTTTTCGTAATTCAAGTGTGAGTTCCGAGCCGATCTGGCCTGAACATCCTATAACCAATATCTTTTCCATCGGGAGCTTTGTTAAAAAGTTAACGCAAAAATAGAATAATTTTTTAACTGCGGAAGACAAATTCGCAGGGATCATACCCTGTGACATTGGCAACAAACATCACAGTTTTCACAAAGCGGCCGGCATGACCGGAACCCAGGTTTGGTTTATCTGCGGAATGGATTGGTGACCTGGGGAATTCTATGCTTCCAGAACTCATTGAAACTTGACCCCGGGTTTTTACAAAGCCATACACCAGTACCATATTCCCTCGCCAGTGTATCCTGAACCTGCCCGATGAGCCGGCAATCGGCAAAAAGCCGGTGTATGTCATCCCCCAGCTCACCATTGATATAGATCAATTCCGTGATCTCCCGGGAGGGATTCCTCGGGAACCAGTAATAGAAGCTTTCTGAAAAACAGACAGGTTCGGGGAGGCCGGATTTTTTGCCAAGCACCAGTCCCGGCCCCGGCATTTTGCCGGGGCCGGGACTGGTTATATTAAAACGTAAATTGATGTTACCTTACGAACGAGCGGATCTCATCGCTGTAATCGACGCAGACATCCCTCCATTCTTTCATCATATTCTGCCAGCTCCCGGCACCATAGATCTTCTCAAAAGCTGCCTTGGGTCCCGGATCATCGGCCCATTCCTTATAGGTGTTGAAGCTCCAGAGCAGGCCTATATCCTGGCCATTGGAATTATGCAGGGGACTTTCAAACACAACAAAAGCAGTGGTTCCCAAAGACTCATAAGCCTTCTTCAGTTTTTCGCTCAGGGCCTTGAAACGATAATATTCACCCTCTTTCAGCTTAACTGACCATATTTCATAGTACTTCGACTTCTTAAGAATATCGTAGCCAAAGGAGAGATCCTTGTCCAGGTTCCAAAGACTGGTGGTTCCGTAAGTCTCAATCAGAGGATCCACGGTCGTACTCCAGTCGGCATCATGTCCGTTAGCTTTTTCGGGACGGTTGTCAAGGTTGTCATATGTTGTTGGTCCGTAAATAAACACATACCAACCTGCTTTCTCTCCGTATTCAATTTTGCGAAGCCCTGCAACATATGGTCCTTCGGGATGGAATTTTGTGTTATGTGCCTTTACGGCTGCTTCCAGTTTATCTTCCATTCCCCTTTTAGGCAGGATATACATATTCTCTACCATGGTCTGGGGAGCTTCCGCAACTGTCTGGGCCATAAGCCCTGTCATCATGAACAGGCCAATAAGTCCCAATAATATCTGGTTTTTCATATTCATTTCAGTTAAATTAATACTTGTGTTAATTCGAAATTTGCTGCAAGGTAGAACAATTATTTTAAATTAAATCAATCTAAATAAAAATAAAAAAACTTTCATACATGGAATCCCAGCGAGCGCATTCACCTGCTTGCAGCGGGTTATAGCAAAGATTGAAATTCCTATAGGATCAAAGAATCCCCGCTGCTTACGGCGAGGTTATTCAATTACATTTTCTTCTGATCCTTTCGGAACCTTTATCCATGATTTGCACAGGGCCTGATGCCATTTGATTGCTTCCAGGACAACTCCTGAAAGTTCTAAAAAGTTTTACCTTTGTATTGTTTATCCTTAAAGCATGGAATCCAGGTTATTTTTATTCAATACCTTATCGAGGAGCAAGGAGGTGTTTGAACCTATAAGTCCCCCGTTTGTCGGGTTGTATGTTTGCGGACCTACGGTATACGGAGATCCCCACCTGGGGCATGCCCGTCCTGCGGTCAGCTTCGACCTCGTTTTCCGTTATCTTCAGCATCTCGGGTACAAGGTCAGGTACGTAAGGAATATTACTGATGTGGGGCACCTCGAGCACGACCTGGATGAGGGGGAGGACAAGATCGCCAAAAAAGCCAGGCTGGAACAGCTTGAACCGATGGAGGTAGCACAATACTATGCCGACCGTTATTTCATTTTCATGGATGCACTGAATGTGAAACGCCCAAGCATAGAGCCCAGGGCATCGGGGCATATCATTGAACAGATTGAATTTATAAAGAAGATACTCGAAGCAGGATTTGCCTATGAGGTAAACGGTTCGGTATATTTTGACATCGAAAAATACAGCAGGAAGTTCAGTTACGGCAAGCTTTCGGGCAGGGTGCTCGAAGACCTGATGACGAATACGCGGGAGCTGGAAGGCCAGGATGAGAAACGCAATCCGGCCGATTTTGCATTATGGAAAAGAGCCCAGCCTGAACATATTATGAGATGGCCTTCGCCCTGGAGTGATGGGTTCCCGGGCTGGCATATCGAATGTTCGGCGATGGGCGCGAGGTACCTGGGTGAATATTTTGATATTCACGGCGGAGGGATGGATCTCCTGTTCCCTCATCACGAATCGGAAATAGCCCAAAACCAGAGCGCCCTCGGGCATGAATCGGTGAAATACTGGATGCATAACAACATGGTCACGATCAACGGCCAGAAAATGGGCAAATCCCTGGGTAATTTTATTACCCTGGATGAGTTCTTTACCGGGTCTCATGCATCTCTCGCCCAGGCATACAGCCCGATGACCATCAGGTTTTTCATCCTCCAGGCACATTATCGCAGCACTCTTGATTTTTCAAATGAGGCATTGCAGGCAGCAGAAAAGGGGCTGAAGCGGCTGTTTGCAGCCATCGGAGTATTGGAAAAGCTGCAAGCTTCGGAAACCGGGACTGGTCATCCGCAGTCAAATGAAATCAAGAAACTTAAGGATGCCTGCTACGAGGCCATGAACGATGACTTCAACAGCCCCATGGTCATCGCCAGCCTGTTTGAAGGGGTAAGGATCATCAATTCGGTGAATGATAAAAAAGAAAGCATAACGGCTGAAGATCTTGAAACCCTGAAAAAGATATTCAACACCTTTGTTTTTGATATTCTTGGATTAAAGAACGAACTTTCAGGCGACAATTCGGAATGTATAAAAGGCCTGATGGAACTGGTGCTCAGGATAAGGCAGAGTTCAAGGGAGAAAAAGGACTGGGGAACTTCCGATCAGATCAGGGATACCTTATCGGAATTGCAAATTACGGTGAAGGACGGGAAGGACGGGAGCACCTGGGAGCTGGGGAAATGAATGTCGAATTTTGAATTGCGAATAATTTATACCAGCGAGCATTCAACATGAGCCGCATCAGGTGGAGCAAAAGGAGCAATTCACATAAGCCGCCTCAGGTGGAACATAGTGACACCGTAGCGGCGATGTGAAGTTGCGACCGAAGTGACACCGTAGCGGCGATGTAAAGATGCGAGCTATAGATCCTCATAGACATTTAACCAAACGCAAATATGATGAAAACCTTTAAAACTCTGATGCTGTTGGCAGTGAGTTTGCTGCTGATCAGCAGTTGCACTTCAAAAAAAGAAACAATGAACAACAACCTGAAGGCATTTATTGCCAGGCATGATTCGGTGATCATACCACTTTACAAGGAAACCACCCTGGCGGCCTGGGCGGCATCCATTTCGGGAAAGCCCGAAGACTATAAAAAGTCGGAAGACCTGAATATGAAGATAATGGCCTTTTATGCCGATAAGGAAAGCCTGAAAAAACTGGAAGAGATAAAGATCTCAGGCCTGATCTCCGACAGTCTTTTGGCCCGTGAACTGGATGTATTGTACCGTTCATTTATTATGGCCAAAGCTGATACGGCTAAACTGAATAAAATGATCAGGATGCAATCTGCCATCGAGCAGAAGTACAGTAACTTCCGAACCGAGGTCAGGGGCAAGAAATTATCTGATAATGATGTCGAAGATGTACTCCGCAACTCGAAAGATGTAAAATACCAGAAGGAGGTGTGGGAAGCCCAGAAAAAGATTGGTCCGTTGGTTGCCGGCGATCTGAAAAAGCTGGTCAAGGTCAGGAACGAAGTGGCCCGTGACCTTGGATTCAAGAACTTCCATGAGATGAGCCTGACCCTTGGCGACCAGGATCCCCGCGATGTAAGGAAGATTTTCGAGGAACTGGACAGCCTGACGAAGGATTCATTTGCGAAGGCAAAAGGTGAGATTGACGATTATTTTGTAAAGTATTACAACCTGAAAAGCAAAGACGAACTGAAACCCTGGAATTACCAGAACCGTTTCTTCCAGCAGGCTCCGAAGATCTATGCCGTGGATCTTGATAAATATTACCAGGATAAAGACCTCCCGGCGCTTGTTAAAGTATATTACCGGGGGATCGGATTGCCGGTTGACGAAGTTATGAAGAACAGCGACCTGTTTGAAAAACCAGGAAAGAACCAGCATGCATTCTGTACCGATATAGACAAACTGGGAGATGTAAGGGTTTTATGCAATGTCAAGCCTAACAATTACTGGATGGGCACTCTGCTGCATGAATTCGGGCATTCGGTGTACGACAGTTACAAGGATTTCACTCTTCCTTTTATTTTGCGTGACCCGGCTCATACTTTTACGACCGAGGCTATTGCCATGATGTTTGGCCGTTTTTCTTCAAACCCTCAATGGCTGAAGGACATGGCTGGTGTAAGTGAGGAGGAAAAAGTCAGGATAGCTGAAAATTGTTTTAAAACCCTGCAGCTTGACCAGCTTGTTTTCAGCCGTTGGGCCCAGGTCATGTATCATTTTGAAAAAAGCATGTATGATAATCCCGACCAGGACCTGAACCAGTTGTGGTGGGACCAGGTTGAAAAATACCAGCTTTTGAAACGTCCCGAGGGACGCAACGAACCCGACTGGGCTACGAAGATTCATATTGCCACAGTTCCCTGTTATTATCACAATTACCTTATGGGCGAGCTTCTGGCATCGCAGTTGTATTATTATATTGTGACCAACGTGATAAAAAGCGGGGACTACAAATTCCAGAGCTTTACAAACAATAAAGCTGTCGGCGACTATCTGAAAGCAAAAATTTTCATGCCGACCAACAGGTATTATTGGAACGATATGATCGAGAAGGCTACAGGCGAAAAGCTTACAGCCAGGTATTATGCAAAACAGTTTGTGAAGTAATCCCTTCCTGATTTAAAACAAAAGCCCCGGCCATTCAGGTCGGGGCTTTTGTTTTCAGTTGATCATTATCTTTCGCACAAGCCGGTTGTCAGGACTTTGAAGGATAACAGTATACAGTCCGCCGGGAACCTTGCCCAGATCGACCCTTGTGATCTTGTTTCCATCGACGGTTATGCTCCGGTCTCCGTAAATCTTCACACCAAGGTCATTGTAAATATCCAGTTGGTAAATGATTTTTTGTTCACTGCTGATGGCGATGTTAAAATGGCCATCATTGGGAACAGGGTAGATTTCAACAGAGCCAGGGTTGTTCTCACCTATGCCCAACCAGAGTACGTAGATATGGTTCGAGGAATCGGAGGGGCAGCCGCTTTGTGTAACTACGGTCCAATACCAACCTGTGGCCAAAACTGTATAAGTCTGTGAAGTGGCCCCCTGAACAGCTGTTCCATCATGGTACCACTGGTTCCCGGAAGCAGCATCGGAAGTAAGCAGATAGCCGTCGACAGTAATTGCCGGGGTTGGAGGAGCCGGATTGACAGTAAGGCTGAGGGTTGAACTTGTCCCGTTGCCACAGGTGTTAACTCCGGCAGCGGTAATGGAACCAGAAACAGCATTAAAGCCAAAATTCACGCTGATGCTATTCGTTCCCGAACCTGAAGCAATACTTGCACCGGCAGGGAGGGTCCATGCATAAGTGTCGGCCCCGGGAACAGGATCCACCGAGTAGACAACACCCCGGGCCCCGGCGCAAACATTTGCAGACCCGCTGATCGCACCTGCAGCTGAAGGTGTATCGTTGACCAGTACATCAAACGTGGTGGGATTTTGTGCCTGGCAACCGTTAGAATTGCTGTAGTTTACATAAACATCCTGAAAACCTGCAGTGTTCCACTGAACCTGAATGGCGTTTGTGCCTGAGCCTGAAATAATAGAACCGCCTGAAGAAACGGTCCAGGTATAATTACTCATCCCTGCCTGTGTAGTGTAAGTGTAGTTGGTTGAACCTTTGCATGTGCTGTTCAAACCTGTGATTGTCGGAACCGGAGCAGGATTTACGATTACAGCTTTTGTTCCCGTGGCTCCCGTAAGACATGAGTTTGCCCCGCAAACAGTAACATTACCCGAAGTAGCATTAGTTGTATAATTCACCGTAATAGCTGTGGTGCCGCTCCCTGCCGTTATTGTAGCGCCAGCGGGTACGGTCCAGTTGTAAGTTGTTGCATTGGTGATCGGAGGTATGCTGTAAGTAACCCCGTTCTGGTTCTGGCATACTGTCGCAAGGCCTGTTATAGTACCAGGTGCTGCCGGGGTCAGGCAGGTTGTAAAGGTAAGATCAGCACCGTTGGTAGTGCCTGCTGAATTAACACCTGAACAACGGAAATGATAAGTTGTACCTTCCGACAATCCTGTCAGGCTCGTGAGTACTGCTGTGGGAGTAATCCCTGTTACGGTTGAAGGCGTGGCAGCAACAGTATTGGTATACGATACGGTGAGTCCCCAGTTAAAGGTCACCGCAGTGCTGAGATTATTTGGATTCACCAAACCGTTAAGAGTTGCAGCTGATCCGGAGATATTCGTTGCGGCCAGGGTTGTGACTACCGGTGGTGTGGGGACCTGCCCCGACAAGGTGATCAGCAATGAATCTTTCATAGTGATGTCCTGAACTGCAGTCGCTTTTGCATACACCGTGCCATTGCCTATGGCAGTTACCAGCCCGGTTGAATTTATCGAGGCATTGCCGGTTCCCGGTACAATGCTCCATGTCACATTCTGATTTGCTGAGGAAGGAAAAACCGTCGCAACCATTTGTAAAACTCCCCCTGGATTCGTAATCACAGCCGGTACTCCGCCTTGTGTTGCCACGGTAATACCAACAAGACCCCCTATTGAAATTCCCTGGGCATATCCAAGTTCGGCCGAGCCCCGGTTTTCGGTCCATATACCCGCGCACCTGTTTGGGCCGTCGGGAGTAAATCCATAACGACCTTTAGGGGAAGATGCACTTGTGGTTGTCGAACTGATCTCAACTTTATCACCCGGCCACACAAAGTTGCCGCTGGCGTCCAGCCTGGTTGCATAAATTTTGTAATTCACATCGTACACCATGAACATGGGCGTGTCGGAAATAAGGGCAAGATCTGCAGGGGGAGCCTGCATTGCTGTTGTGTTAATAGGAAAAACCACCTTGCCCGCATCGGTGAACTGCCTTGCCCCTGTGGTCTTCAGGAATTTCTGGGTATAAACACCATAAATGGTCTGATTATAATCACAAAATGTACAAACAGACCATACATAATCCGAGCCGGCTGTAGTATTGATAAAAGTCGTTGTCTGGTAATTATCATACGTTCCAACTGATGTATTGAATGCTGAGCCGTTCATGCCCCAGGGGATTGAGCCATCCGCATTTATCCTTTGGACAAATGAATTAAAACGGTTGCCGGTAGCGCTGTAGTAACCATAATATGTTACGTCGGATTCAGCAACAATGGAATAATACCTGTATGCGGCTGTTGTCTGGTCGCAGATCTGAACAGGGGCATACAATGCAGTCCCGTTATTATCAAACATCTGAGCATACAGGGTAGTATACATACTACCCGCCTGGTATACCATCGTAAATTTGCCTGCTGTATTTGCAACGATCTGCCCACGGGTGGTTGTGGTCGATCCGACTTTTACCTGGATAGGCGTTCCCCAGGCCAGGGTTCCGCCGGTTGTTATTTTTTGAAGGTTCAACGTATTTCCTGCATCTGCAATCCATGCCACCGCCACTTCCCCGTTACTAAGTGCGGCAGGGTAAGGAGCAAGACCTCCGCCCAGGACGATACCATCAGCTGCCCAAAGCTTGGTTCCGGCCTCTGAGATTTTATATAACACTGCCTGAGGAGAGCCTGATCTCAAATCCTGGTATCCAATGATCAGGTTATTTGAAGCATCCACGCAAACATTGAAGACCCAGGTGGAACTGCCTGATGGTTGATTGCTGACAAGAATACCATCCGTTCCAAGTAGTTTGTAACCGTTGGCATCAATCAGCTGTGCCCTCATGTCATAATTGCCGGTGTTCTCGTGATAAAAGGCAACCCAGGTTTTTCCGTCTGTGGTCGATGCCGACTGCATATCGGCAATAGGAAGACTTGAGATCTGAAGGTTAACGGAGGTGTTGGTGTTCCACTGTGCGTGGATTGTGCCTGGTAATATAGTGATTACCAAGGTAATGAAAAAATACAAAATAGTCCGGAAAATCATCGGACCAAACAGTTTTTCTAGATTAGTTTTCATGTGTTTATAATTTTTTTTTAATGGTCACATGGAATACCCATATTGGCATTTCCGGTTTGCATTAACCACATTAGTATGGGTATTTCATTTGTTTCACTTCTAATTTGTTATAATAAGGTGGTAGTTTTTCTTGCCTTTCTGGACAAGCATATATTTTTCGTTAAGAAGAAAAGTTTCGTTGATGCGCAAATCTTCAATGACTTTTTGTTTATTGATTTGCACACCTCCTTCTTTAATCATTCTACGGGCCTCGCCCTTTGAAGAGAAAATGCCGGTTTCATGGGAGAGGAAGTCGATGATGTCAATACCTTCTTTCAGGGTAGATGCCATTACTTCGCTTCGCGGAACACCTTCGAATACAGAAAGAAGGGTTTCTTCGGAAAGTTTTTTCAGGGATTCGTTATTTCCTTTGCCAAAGAGCAACTCGCTGGCTTCCAAGGCTGCATTGTAGTCCGCTTCCGAATGAACCCTGATGGTAATGTCTTTTGCAAGGGTTTTCTGGAGGATTCTTAAATGAGGTGAAAGCTGATGTTCGGCTATCAGATGATCTACCTGTTCTTTTGTGAAAAGGGTGAATTTTTTTACATACTGGGCAGCATCCTCGTCGGAAGTGTTAAGCCAGAACTGATAGAATTTATAGGGACTGGTTTTTTCAGGGTCGAGCCAGACGTTGCCGCTTTCAGTTTTGCCAAATTTTCCTCCGTCTGCTTTTGTTATGAGAGGGCAGGTGAGGGCATAGGCTTCTCCTCCCAGTTTACGGCGGATGAGTTCGGTACCGGTAACTATATTACCCCACTGGTCGGAGCCTCCCATCTGTAATCTGACGTTTTTATGTTCAAACAGCCAGCAGAAATCGTAGCCCTGAACCAGCTGGTAGCTGAATTCGGTGAAGGAAATACCCGTGCCGGAGTTCATGCGGTTTTTCACAGAATCTTTAGCGATCATATAATTAACCGTGATATGTTTGCCCACATCGCGGAGGAAATGAAGGAAAGAAAACTCCTTCGTCCAATCATAATTATTGACCATTTCGGCCGGGTTAGGGTTGCATTTAAAATCAAGAAATTTTTCAAGTTGCTTCTGAATGCAATTCTGGTTATGCCTCAGAATATCCTCATCGAGGAGATTTCTTTCTTCGGATTTCCCTGAGGGGTCGCCAATCATTCCGGTGGCGCCTCCGACCAGAGCAAAAGGTTTGTGGCCGGCTTTCTGGAAGTGGACCAGCATCATAATGGAGGCAAGGTTTCCTATATGCAGAGAGTCGGAGGTGGGGTCATAACCAATGTAAGCGGAAGTCATGCCTTTCTTAAGTTCAATTTCCGTTCCAGGGCTCATGTCGTGGATCATACCCCTCCACCTCAGTTCTTCAATAAAATTCATTCTGAAGGATTTTATAACAAAGATAAGAATTGCAAAACAATTACGAATACACGATAAAAATAAGCAATGGTACGTGTAACATCGTGATGGCAACAGGTTCACAAAAGAATATTCACAAACCCGTGTTTAAGGGTTTTGTTTTAAAAAGAGAAGAATGGAAATTGAAGGAATAATCAGAAGGCTGAGAAAAACCGGTAAAAACCATCCACCTAAACCGTTTCCTGAATGAAGAGAAAACCTGATCAGTGAAACGGAAATGTAAAATAATCCCCAGACAATAATCATCTTTTGATAACGCAGAAGCCTGACCCTTCCATTAAACTGCTTTTGAGAATGCACTCTGCGTAAAAATCTGGGTGAAGCATACGACAGTCTTAGTCGCATTACGGAGGGCAGTAATACATATAGAAATATTGAAAGACCCGGCAAAATCCAAACCTGATTACGGTCTGCAAATGTATCCGGGCTCCCATTGAAATCGAAGTGATTGGGAACCGAACCCGGCAGTTTTGGGTAATGATAAATGATATAACATACCATAGTAACCAGTCCGGCCAGTGATATTATCTCCATAAGCCAGTCCTGGGGCGCCATTTCCGGCCATGAAAATGAGCGATAAGCATTCAACTCATTGAATTTTTTCATCCGCTGTTCTTTTTCTCCCCGCCTGATGGGTTCCGTTTTGCATCCTTCAGGGCTTTTTCGATGATCCACTCAAGCTGGCCGTTTACACTTCGAAATTCGTCCGCCGCCCATTTTTCCAGCAAATTGTACACCTCCGGATTCAGGCGTAAAACAAATGTTTTTTTCTCAGGCATTATACTACTGATGAAGGGTCCCTGTATTAACTACCGGCGTTGTGTCTTTGTCGGAGCACAATACAACCATCAGATTACTTACCATGGCTGCTTTTTTATCTTCATCCAATTCGATGATCCCTTTCTTACTCAATGCATTAAGGGCAAGTTCAACCATGCTAACGGCGCCTTCCACGATCTTTGTCCTTGCAGCAACAACAGCAGTGGCCTGCTGGCGGCGAAGCATGGCGCCGGCGATTTCAGATGAATAAGCAAGGTATGAGATCCTGGCTTCCATGACTTTTATCCCTGCCATTGCAAGACGTTCGGAAAGTTCCCTCTCGAGGGCGATGTGAACATCTTCACCGCCGGCACGAAGGGTAATCTCCTTTTGCTCGTCATCAAAGTTGTCATAGGCATAATGACCGGCCAGTTTACGTGTGGCTGATTCACTCTGGATATCTACGAAATGAGCATAATCATCGACTTCAAACGCAGCCTTGTAGGTGTCTTTTACCTGCCAAACAAGTACAATCCCGATCATAATCGGGTTGCCGAGCTTATCATTTACCTTGATGGGCTCCCTGTTAAGGTTCCTGGCCCTGAGAGTGATCTTTTTTCTCACGTAAAAAGGATTCACAAAGAAGAACCCGTTTTGTTTGATGGTCCCTTTATAATCCCCGAAAAGCACAAGGACAAATGATTCATTCGGGTTGATCACAATAAGGCCTTTAGAC
>Ga0209777_10001150_pt1 | contig 39751 bp, 36 predicted proteins | sample FrelakmetHBP12HB_FD_187147 | JGI IMG/M metagenome (GOLD analysis project Ga0209777, IMG submission 187147) | Freshwater lake sediment microbial communities from the University of Notre Dame, USA, for methane emissions studies -HBP12 HB (SPAdes)... | ecosystem: Environmental > Aquatic >...
GATACGATTAAATCCTTATATTTGTCTGCTGTTATTCCTATAACTACGGCAGGACGAACTTTGATGCTGGTAAGTTCAGCAAAAGGAAATGGCAGGAGGATAATATCGCCGGCTTTCATTGCTTTTTGTGGCCTTTGACAAGGTAGTCCTGATAGATATCTTCTTTCTGGTCATGCCAGAATGAGAAGGCATCTGTCTGGGCAAAAAAATTACGGAGGGCTTCTTCGTCATCAAGTTCTTCAACAAAAGTTATAACAACCTTATATTTTTTGCGGAGAGTAAATTTTTCAAGTGGAACAATTTTTTTACCATCATAAATACCTTTTATTGCTAACATTGCACGCTCCTTATTTTTCAGCGATTTTCTTAGACGTGTATCACACGTAGTATATTTTGTCAAACAGGGCTCTTGGTATTGATTTAAACGGCACCTCAACTATGCACGGGCCGGTGAAAAGCAACGCCGAAGTGGATTAATATGTTTAACAAATAGATTTTTAAAGTCTGTTGAAAAAAAGGCAGAGGAAGACGGTCATCCTCTGCCTTTATAATTTACCTGCGGGGTCATGGAATAGTGATGAGCTAAATCTCTGCTGCTTTCCTCAAGCGCCTCACAACGCGCTCTTTGCCGATGGCAGCAAGCAGCTCAAAAAGCCCCGGGCCTGCGGACTGGCCGGTAACCGCGGTGCGCACCGCGTTAATGATAAGGCCCGGTTTCACGCCTTTGCTTTCAGCAAGATTGCGGATAACGTTCTCGGTATTTTCGATGTTAAATAATGTCAGTTTATCAAACTGTTCCACGGTATCTATCAATAACTGCTTCACCCTGTCATCCTTCTTCAGGTTCTTCGCCACAGGCGCATCTTCAAAGGTAAAGTCATCGGAGAAATAGGGCCTGCCCACAGTGGAAAAGTCTTTAAGGGTGTGGAGGCGGGTGCGGATGAGGTTCACCGTGTCCGCAAACCACTGCTTCTTTTCACCTTCATAGGCATCATCCCAGAGCCCTGAAGCCTGCAGCTCAGAGCGCACATAGGGAAGCAGCTCTTCAATAGCCATCATGCTCATGTGCCGGGCATTCATGGAAATCGCTTTCGGGTCAGTCCAGTTATTCGGGTCATCCGGGCGGTAATTAAAAATGGAATTGTGGCGGACAACGCCCTCCAGAGTGAATGCCTCAATCATTTCTTCGCGGGTAAACAGCTCGCGGTCATCTGAGGTTGACCAGCCGAGCAAAGCCAGGAAATTGCAGAGCGCCCAGGGCAGGAACCCGTGGTCTTTGTAATAGGCAACCGTGACCACGTCACCGTGCTTGCGCTTAGAAATTTTGGCCTTTTTAATATCCATGGTCAGGGGCATGTGGGCAAAGAGCGGCAGCTTGTAGCCGAGCGCCTGATAGATGAGAATCTGCTTGGGCGTGTTGGCCAAACCGTCCTGCCCCCTGATGACATGTGATATCGCGTCCGTGGCATCATCAACCGCGTTGCTCAATACATAGAGCGGCTGGCCGTCAGAGCGCAGGATGACAAAGTCTTCAATGTCAGCATATCTCTTTTCAATAGTGCCATAGACCATATCATCAAAGCTGACCATGCCGTCGGTCTGCGGCACCTTGAAGCGCAGCACAGAGGAGAGGCCCTGCTGCTCGCGCTCCCGTACTTCGTCAGGAGTGAGGTCCCGGCAGGTGCCGTCATAGCGGTAATCTGATTTTTCCTGCTGGGCCTTTACTCTCTTTGCTTCAAGCGCTTCTTTAGTGCAGAAGCATTTATAGGCAAAGCCGGTCTCAAGCAGCTTCTGGGCAGCTTCCTTGTGCTGCGGAAGTCGCTGCGTCTGGCAATTCGGCCCCTCGTCCCAGGTAAGCCCCAGCCAGGTGAGTCCGTCAAGGATTCCCCTGATTGACTCATCGGTTGACCGCTCCAGGTCAGTGTCTTCGATGCGCAGGATGAATTTACCGTTATATTTTTTTGCAAAGAGCCAGTTGTAGAGAGCCGTACGCGCGCCGCCGATGTGCAGATAGCCGGTAGGGGATGGTGCAAATCTGACAATTACCTGATCCATATAGATAGATTCCTTCTGTAAATGTTAACCGCAGCAGCTCTGAGAATAATGTACATACTAATATTCAATCTGGAACTCAGGGACTCACGATGGAAAAAATAATAATACTCCTGATTTCATGAGTTGCAGATTTTAAATTATATTTTTATAACACAGAATAAGTCTCTTAATTCGCAGTGAGTTAATTGATAAACAGTAGCAGAAATTTACTATATCTACAAATGTAAAGATAAAATGTCACAGAAACATTGTCCAGGGCTGGCACAAATGGTTTTCTGTGTTATATATTATTACTGTTGATAAAGAGCAGGCCTTGTTATATTAATTAGCAATCATACCTTTGTTCCATCCTGATACATAAAAAAACTCACAAGGATACTGCATGAAAATTACCGCTATTTACGGTAGTCCCCGTGAGGGAGGAAATTCCGACCTGCTACTTGCTGAATTTGTCAGAGGCGCACGGGAATCAGGCGGCGCAGTGACGGAGATAGTTCTCAGGAATTACCACTTTGCACCATGCATTGAATGCGGCGGTTGTAATGAAACCGGGGTATGTGTGCTGCAAGATGATATGGATATGATTTATACTCAGTTGCAGAAATCAGATATTCTCTGCCTTGCAGCACCGGTCTTTTTTTACGGCCCCAACGCTCAAACGAAAGCGCTCATTGACCGCAGCCAGTGCTTCTGGGCCGGTAAGTATCTGCTCAACAGGCCGCTGAGTTCAGAGCGGGGAGCAAAGGCAAAAGGGTATCTGATCAGCGTGGGCGCGACCAAGGGACAAAAGATATTTGACTGCATGCTGCTCACCGTGCGCTATTTTTTTGACGCACTTGACATGGAGTTCGCAGGCTCTCTCCTGTATAAGCAGATTGATGCCAGGGGAGCTATCAGGCAGCATCCCACGGCGCTCAAGGAAGCATTTGAACTGGGCAGTGCAGTAGTAATCGGATAACAGCAGAGCGAGCGGAGACTACATGATCTCCGGGTCCTCTGTGGTTTAATAGTAACCATACGCGAAAACACGGTACTGTCAAAAGTTTTATGAACATGAAACCACAGAGGACACTGAGAAATTCTCCGTGGTCTCCAAAAGAATGAACGGTAATGAAACACTCGCCGCTGTTCTTTAGCATAGAAGAGGTAGTGATACGAAAGCTTTTGAGCGCGGGTAATAAAAAAGGTAGTGTGTTGTATATAATGTACAGAAAAAAATAATAATTTAGAGGACACAGAGAGGGTTAACAGACTTTTTTGTTAACTTCTTGAAAAAACAATTTTCTCTGCGTTCTCTGTGGTTAATTTTGAAAATACTGCAAACACGGAAGGGAGTACCTATGACAACATATCTAATTATCGGAAACGGCATCGCTGCGAATACCGCTGCTGAAAACATCCGCAAGAGCGACCGGGATGGCACCATCCTCATGTTTACCCGGGAGAAGCATTACTTTTATTATATTCCCGCTCTCCCTGAATACCTTGCTGGAGAAAAACAGCTCCAGAATATAACCATCCACAATGAGGCCTGGTACAAACAAAACAATATTACCCTTCATCCGGCAACAGATATTATTGCTGTGGACCCGGCCAAGAAAACAATAAGCGCCAAAGACGGGAGAACATTTCAATATGACAAACTCCTGCTGGCAACCGGCGGCTATTCTTTTGTGCCGCCGATAAAAGGGGTCCCGGCTGACGGTGTATTCAGCCTGCGCACGCTTGATGATGCCAATGCAATTAAGGATCGGGCGCAGCGGGCAAAGAAAATGGTGCTCATCGGAGGTGGGCTGCTGGGCCTTGAGGCCGGCAACGGGCTGCGAAAACTGGGCCTCGAGGTCTGCGTTGTAGAATTCATGGCCAGGCTGCTGCCGCGGCAGATGGATACAGAGGGCGCGGCATTGCTCAGAAAGCAAATGGAAAAGATGGGCTTCAGCTTTTATCTGGGAGCCAAGACCCAGGATATTGTGAGGGACAAAGACGGACTTGCAGTAAACCTTGAAGGCGGGGAGAAGATAGCTGCTGATATGGTGCTTGTTTCCGCCGGCGTGCGGCCGGAAGTGACGCTGGCAAAGTCACTCGGCCTTGAGATCGACAAGGGCGTCAAGGTGGATGATACCATGAAGACCGGGATTGACAATATTTACGCTGCCGGAGATCTTATTGAGCACCGCGGCCGTTTTTACGGCATCTGGCCGGCATCAATGGAACAGGGCAGAGTAGCCGGATTGAGCATGGCTGGAAAAGAAGCAACATACGAAGGCACGGTTCCTGCCAATACCCTCAAGGTGGTGGGCATCGACCTGGTGGCTGCCGGCGAAATCGATACCGACGGAAAATTTGAAGCAGTCGTGATAAAGGATGAAGCCGGGAATATGTATCGGAAGGTAGTGCTTCAGGACAATAAAATTATCGGGACGATACTGTTCGGAAATATCAATGGCAGCGAAGCTATTCAGCAGGCAATCAAAACGAAAAAAGACGTGTCCGCCTTTAAGCAGGAGATTGCCAAAGAGAACTTTGATTTCAACCGTTTAAAATAATATGCCACGCAGGGCAATGACAGAGAAGAATAAAGGTATCGGTGACCGGTACCAGGAAGAGACAAAATATACCCGGGACAGTATGTCCGGAGGTTTCCTTGAATGGGACAGCATGCCGGAGCCGTTTAAGCAGTACCCTGATGCCCGGCAGAAGATTAAACTTCCCGCCCCGGTTAAAGACGGCGGGATGGGTTTATGGCAGACCCTTTGCAAACGGCGCTCGCAGCGGGATTTCAGTGCATCCCCGCTTTCCCTGCAGGATCTCTCGCAGCTTATCTTTGCCTCCCAGGGCGTCACCGCACAGGCCGGCGAATACCTGCTGCGAACCTCACCATCTGCAGGGGCGCTCTATCCCATAGAGACGTATCTTGCGGTTAATCGTGTGGAGAACCTCGCCCCCGGCCTGTACCATTTTAATATAACAAAGTATTCTCTTGAACTCCTGAAGGAAAGCGATGAATCACCTGCACTGTGCCGGGCCGGGCTTGGACAGACCATGGTTATGGAAAGTGCGGCCATCTTCATCTGGACCGCACTGGTCGCGCGCTCCAAGTGGAAGTACCGGGAGCGGGCATACCGCTACATCTATATGGATGCGGGACATATTGGCGAGAACCTGTACCTGGCGGCTGTGGCACTGAACCTGGGGTGCTGCACCATAGGCGCTTTTTATGATGATGAGGTGAATGCCATTATCGGTGTTGACGGGGTCAATGAGACCGCGGTATATATGGGGGCAGTAGGCCGGTGTGATTAACCGGGGCCAAGAGAGATCGTAGTGTTCCAGACAATTAATGCAAGGCAGACAAAATAAAAAGGAGATTTATTTTATCATGAGTTCCTGAGTTCCAGATTGGCTGGACGGATGCACATTATTTTCAGTGTTTTCTGCTATTCATTTTTAAAAATCATGCAAAAGGAGGAATGTTATGGCTGATACAAAGAATAATTTAGAGGCGGCATTTGCCGGAGAATCCCAGGCAAACCGGAAATATCTTGCTTTTGCCAAGAAGGCTGATGAGGAAGGGCAGAAGGGTATTGCGCGGCTCTTCAGGGCAGCAGCTGCTGCTGAGACCGTGCACGCGCACAACCATTTCAACGTGCTCAAGGGAGTCAGCACCACCCTTGACAATCTCAAGGCAGCCTATGATGGCGAGCACCATGAGTTTACCGCAATGTATCCGGAATTTTTAGAGATTGCCAAAAAGGAAAATAACAAGGAAGCACTACAGTCCTTTTACTGGGCCAATGCAGTTGAAAAGGTGCATGGCGCGCTTTACCAGAAGGCGGTAGACAGCTTACAAGCCGGTAAAGACATTGCGGCGAAGGCCTTTTATGTCTGCGACCGCTGCGGCTATACCATTGAAGACGGCGCTCCGAATACCTGCCCGGTGTGCGGCGCAGGAAAAGAACTGTTTAATAAAGTTGAATAAAGAGGCGGCAATGAAACAGTGGCGTTGTAAAGTTTGCGGGTATATCCATGAGGGGGAAAAGCCCCCTGAGGTGTGCCCGATCTGCAGTGCCGATCAAGACGCATTTGAACTCATAGAAGGGTAGGCAGCAGCAGCTTCTTTACTCAGGACAGAGATTCCCGGATGCGGCTGATGATGCTGCTCGATGAATGGTCCTTGGCATCACCGACGATGGCAATTTTGCCGCCATAGGAAAGTACCGTTTCTCGCTCAGGGACAGACTCTTTAGTGTAGTCTGTCCCTTTTGCGTGAATATGGGGCTTTAACTTCAGAAGCAAGCTGTCAACGGTCGGCTCGGAAAAAATGGTGAGCACATCCACGCACTCAAGGGCGGCAAGCACCTCAAGGCGCTCATTCTCGGGAATTAAGGGATAATTAATGCCCTTAATCTGGCGCAGTGACGCGTCGCTGTTAACAGCAACCACCAGCACATCTCCCAATTGCTTTGCATCCTGAAGGCTGCGGATATGCCCGACATGCAGTATATTAAACCCGCCATTGGTGAAGACAATTTTTTTGTGCTGCTTTTTAAGATTATCAACATGCTGTTGCAGCAGGGTTACGTCTTTAAATATTTTTCCGGCCATTGCAGATGCTCTCCTCGATACAGGCCATTACTTTTTTACCGGGCACGCCGCCATCGCGCTGTTCAGCTCATCAGGGGTGAGCGTTGCCGTGCCCCGCTTCATAACGACAACGCTGGCACCAGCGTTTGACAGGTGCGCGGCTTCGAGAAAAGTCGCCCCGGCACCCAGCGCCAGTCCCATGATTGACGCTACGGTATCGCCGGCGCCGGTGACATCGGTGATCTCATCACTGCCGCAGATGGGGATATGTACCGGTTTCCTGTTGCGCACAAACAGCGTCATCCCTTCGTTGCCCTGCGTGATAAGAACCGCTTTCGTGCCCAGGTTCTTCAGTAGTTTATTCCCTGCAGCGTTCAGCGTTTTTCTGTCCTTTATTTCAATGCCGGCGAGTTCTTCCGCCTCTGACTGATTGGGCGTCACTATGGTCACGCCCTTAAAATCGCGCATGCGATAGCGTGAATCCGCCACCACCGTCCTGGTGCGGGCAAACCCCCTGATAAAAGCGAGTATCTTCCCGGTAACAAAACCGTAGCCGTAATCAGACACAATCAGGGCATCAAGCTGCGGCGCAAGCCCGGCAAGATACGCGAGAAGTTTCCGTTCCTCGTCTGCGGAAAGCTGGCAGCGGGGCTCCTTGTCAATGCGGATGACCTGCTGTTTGGAGGTGTGGTCATCTCCTGCCATGATGCGCGTTTTGGTAATGGTCTCGGTGGCGCTGCTCAGCAGCAGCCCTGCGGTCGACGGGCAATGGTCTGAAAAATAGTTAAATACTTCCACGCCAGCATCATCATTACCAAATATGCCCATAGGGTAAACCCGTACGCCGAGCTGGATGAGATTGTTCACCGTATTTGCCGCACCGCCGGGAACAACTTTCTGGTAATCGTGCCTGATGACGATGACCGGCGCTTCCCGCGAAAGACGGTACGGCTTGCCGTATATGTAGACATCAGCCGCCATATCGCCAATCACGCCGACGCGCGTTTTGGCAAAGCGTTTAATGATTTCTTTTAATTTTATCATATATTTCACCGCAAAGACACTAAGACACAAAGCAGCTTATTATTGTTTAGCAGGAATTAAGATGACCCGTCGTATTCCATGTTTCAACAGAGGTTTGTTAAAATTCAGGATTAGTCCTAAATGTAAGTTTAATATTTTTAAGTACGTCAACACCTGCGCTATGAATACATCTTCAATCTCTTTCACTGCCTTTATTTCAAGGACTAGGCATTCTTCAACGAGCAAATCTACTCTTTGTGACTTGATTTCAAAACCTTTATAATTAATTATTATACCTTTTTGTCGTTCATATCCAATACCACGAAGATCAAGCTCTTTACACAGTGCTTCCTCATAAACAGACTCTAATAATCCAGGCCCCAATATTTTATGAACCTCAAAGGCTGCCTGGATAACATCATGTGCAATACCTTCTACTCTATTCATTATATAGTAAATTCATGATACTTTATGAACTTTGTGTCTTTGCGGTTAACGAGATGTCAAGTAATATTTTTCTATCATTTCACGAGCGGCTGTCAAGACTTTCTGTGGCGTAATCAGCGTCATGCAGCAGTGATCGGTTGGACACGTTTTAAGGTGGCATGGCGCGCAGTCTGCATTCCCTCGAAGAATGACGGTTTTATCGAGCCCGTAATCAGTGTAGCGTGGATCGGTGGGCCCCATCAGGACGATAACCGGCTTGTTGAAGGCAACTCCAAAATGGCGGGGGCCGGTATCATTAGTTACCAGCAGGGAACAGCGGCGGACAAGGGCCATCAGCCGGTCAAGTGGGAGTATCCCGCGGCCCATATCAACAGGTGGTTGCTTCATATTATTTCTGATACTTTGAGCGATATCCGCTTCACCGGGGCCAGGCACTATGAAAACGCGCGCCCTGTATTCACTGATAAGCGCGTCAGCCACCTCCGCGAAAGAGCTGTCCTTCCAGCACTTGGAAGAGCCAAAGGTTGCACCCGGTATAATAACGACAGTAAAATCATCATCTGCAATGCCCTGCTGCGCGAAAAAATTATCCACCCACTTCTCTGCTGAAGCTGAGGTCTTCAGTTCAACACGGCTGTCAGCAGCAGAGCAGCCGAGATTTTTTACCAGCTCCAGATACAGCCTGACCATGTTTACCGGGACTATTTTCCCCTGCTCTGTGAACGGCGCAACCTTTCGGGTAAGCATCCAGCCACGGGCATTCCGGTTGTAACCCACCCGTTCGGGAATCGCTGCTAAATAAAATACCAGACCGGAGCTGAAGGAATGGGGCATGAGGATGCCCAGGTCGAACCGCTGTTTCCTCAGATGACTCATAAAAGAGATATAATTTATTAAGCCCCGGTCCCGTCCCTTGGGCTCATACTCGATAATCTCATCAACGAAGGGGAGGTGTTCTATCACAGCCCTGAGAGCGGGCTTTACCATAACGCTGATATGCGCGCTGGTAAAGTGCTGCCGCAAGCTGCGCAGGGCCGGCGTGCACATCACCAGATCACCCACCCAGTTCGGGCACCTGACTGCTATTTTCTGTGGCTGCGTCTCACGCATCTTCTTTCCAGTCGCTGCGTACTGCCATGAATGGATTGAAGCGAATTGCATAATGCTCAAGCCCGGCCGCAGAAAGCCGCGCAGACGTCTCATGGTCAATAGCGCGGATATCGTCCTGCCTGGATGCCCACGCTTCTGCAGGGAGCTGCTCAATTTTTTCGATCAGTGCCTGGTATTCATGCGCCGCGGGAAAGCGCGCGCGTGCATTTACCTGCCAGGGAAATATTTTCTGCAGCTTCTGAATCCAGAGGTTCTGCTCCGGGCCAAAGTTCAGGCATGACTCCTCGGTGAAATTATTGAGGCTCACCATCCGGTTGAAATCAATAAACCCGCCCTGCCGGCTTATTTCATAGGCGGCGGTGTGGGGAAACGGGAAAAAGATTGCCCAGCGGAAGCGGCCGGGCCGGATGTCGGCCAGAAGCTGCACGGTCTCCATTATATCTTCCCTGATCTCATAAGGAAGTCCGAACATGACAAATGCTGAAGTGTGCAGGCCTGCGCCATGTGCCGTGGCGAATGACTTACGGATGGTATCGTTTGACATGGCGCGGTTCATGACCTTTTTCCTGATACGTTCGCTGCCGCTTTCAATGCCGAACTTTATAATCCTGCAGCCCGCCTCCTTCAGGCAGCGGGCTATCTCCGGGGTAAATACCTGCACATGCGCGTTGGCAACAAAAGGCAGAGATGTTACGTTCCGGTATGCAGCACAGAATTCTTTTACATAATCCTCGTCAAAGGTAAAAAGATCGTCATCAAAGATGTACATGCGGATATTGCGGTAATGCTTCTGCAGGCAGACAATCTCGCTGATGACATCCTTCACCGGGTGGTGGCGGATGTAGTTAAGCTGCGCGGCAGGCATCTGCAAATCCGTTGTATAGCGCTTAACGATCTGGTGGTTGAAGCAGTAGGTACACCTGAAGGGGCAGCCGCGCGACGCCATGATGCCCACCCATCCGTCTTTTGCATCAATCATCTTCTGGAAATCAAAGATCGCGTAATCCTTAGCAGGCAGCGTCTCAAGAGCAGGGAAGGGGCTCACCGGGTTTTTTATGATAGCAGCACCTTTTCTCTGCCAGGTATTCGGCGTGGAGGACGGGTCCTGCTTTATTGAGAGTGATCTGACATACTCCCGCAGGGCGTATTCACTTTCACCGATAAAGACAGCATCAAAAAGACCGGTTTCCATGACCTCTTCAGGTGCCATGGTCACATGGATTCCGCCGCAGACAAGCGGTATCTGAAAATGCTTTTTAATCTCTGCTGCGATCTTCAGCGCGTACTGGAACTGGTTAGTGACTGCGGAAAAAGCTATGAGGTCAGGATTGAAGGCCCTGATATCATTCATGATCCTCGGCACATCAAGCGGATAGCCCAGCTTTTCGTTAATATTGAGAAGCGCTGTGTTATGGCCATCCTGCTTGAGCACTGCGGAAAGAAACGCAACGCCATAGTTGAATCCTATCTGGGCATAAAGATTGGGATATATGAAAAGAATCTTCATAATAAATATAATTAACCATCCGTATTGATTGAAAAAGAATCTAAAAATATGTTGTCACAATCAACACGAATAGACAAGATAAATGTGCCTTGACTCGTGCCTGTTACAAAAGCCGAAAACAGCTTTGCAGCGCATTAATAGAGGGGGGAATCGGACTGGTTAAGCTGCAATACGTTCCAGATAAAGAGAGTATTATGACGGGGAAAAGCAGACTCTTGGTTATGCACGAAAGGCAATGCTAGCGGATCTGTTTCTGTGCAGGCAGTGTTACCACCAGCGTTACGCCGCGCTCCGGGTTTCTTGTAACAGTGATTTTACCACCATGCGCTTCGACTATTCCTTTACAGATATGGAGGCCCAGGCCGCTTCCCCGTGAAGCTCCTGAGCGTGATTTATCACCCTGGTAAAAGCGGTTAAAAATATTGGGGATATCTGCATCAGTGATGCCGATGCCGGTGTCCCTGACACGAAACTGCACTGCGCTGTTGTCCGCGGCAAGGGAAAGTGCGACCGAGCCACCCTCCAGGGTAAATTTGATGGCATTGTCGATAAGATTGCTGAAGAGCTGATGCATCCTGGTCTTATCGCAGGGCAGCACCACATCGTCACACTGTTCAATGGAGAATTGCAGCTTTTTTTCCTGTGCCATAGGCAGGAAAAAGTCATGCAGGTCACGCACGATCTCCCCGAGGTTGAGATATATAAGCTCAAGGTCCATCTTCTTTTCATCAAAGCGGGAGATGAGCAGCAGGTCATTTACCATCTTGATGAGAAAATTTATACGCTCCAGCGACTCGGCGATGGCTTCACGGTATTCTTCATCACCTCGTTTCTGCGAAAGTGCTACCTCCAATTCTCCCTTCAGGGCAAACAGCGGGGTCCGCAGCTCGTGGGAAACGTCCGCGGTGAACTGCTTGACTTCGCGCACTGCCTGTTCAAGGCGGTCAATCATGAGATTAATAGTAATAATAAGATGCTGCAGCTCATCGCTCACATCGGGAACGGGAAGACGCTCCTGCAGGTGATTCGAGGTGATGCGATTGGTTACATTGACAATGTTGCCCACGATTTCTCGATACTGTTTCAACGCATACAACCCCCACCCGACACTCAGCAAGAGCAGCACCGGAATGACAATTAAAATGTTTTCCAGCAAATTGCGCAGGGTTATGTTGATGCGCTGGATGTCCACTGCCATTTGAATGCTGTATTTTGCGCCATTGGTCAGGCTGAATTTTCTTTTGTAATGGCGGAAGGGGTGCGCGCTGCTGAACAGCCTGAGGATTTCAAGAACCGGCGTTCTTTTGGACTCAAAGGGTGACGGCGAAAAATTCCTGACAAACTCCGGTTCAAAATAAACCGTGCCATCGTCTTTGATCACCCTGAAATAGAGAGGATAATATTTCCGGGAAGGAATATCCCGGGCATAACCCTGGCATGTCTGAAGAAGGTCCTGTTCGCTCCCTTGCGCTGAATTGATAAATTCAATGGTTCCGTCCATGAGTATGCGGTCAATCTGTTTCAGCAGATTATGGCTGAGCCGGTAGAAAAAAAATGAGCAGAGAATGATTGCAAGGATCAGAAAAATAGACGTATAGTAAAGGGTAAGCCTGACATCAAGCCGTGACCAGTAGCTATCGCTCGTCTTTGAGGACATAGCCCACCCCTTTGATGGTATGGATAATCTTTGACGGGAAATCCTTGTCAATTTTCATCCGCAGCCGGTTGATGTGCACGTCGATGATGTTGCTGGAGGTGTCAAAATCATATCCCCAGACCTGTTCAAGAATCATGGTTCTGGTTAATATCTGCCCGGCATTGCGCATGAGATACTCAAGCAGGGAGAATTCCTTGGCTGATAATTCAATATCTTTATCCTCTCTCCGGGCCGTGCGGTTAATGATGTTAAGCGTTAAATCCCCGACCGACAGCTTCGACAGCTCAATGTCTTTCTGCCCTCTCCTGAGCACGGCCTTTATGCGTGCCAGAAGCTCGGGAAAAGAAAACGGCTTTATTAAATAGTCATCCGCTCCCAGCTCAAGGCCGTGGACAACGTCTTCCTTGTCATCCCGCGCAGTAAGAAAAATTGCCGGGGTCATGATACCCTTTTTTCTGGTACCCTTGAGCGCTTCAAAACCACTCATCTCCGGCAGCATTATGTCAAGGATGATGAGGTCGTATGTTTGGGACGTCGCCAGATGAAGGCCTTCCTCACCGTCAAAAGCTACATCGACGGTGTATCCTTCTTCCTGGAGCCCCTTTCTGATAAACCGTGAAGCGCCGGTATCGTCTTCTATAAGAAGTATGCGCATACAATTTGATCCTGCCCGTCAATAGTGAATAAAAACCGGCTGAAAGCGCGGGTCTTTCTCTATTACCCGTTTTATTGCCACTGCCTCTTTTTGCTCATAATACGGGCCGATGATAATGCGGAACCACTTTTTGCTGCCGAGCACAACCTTTTCGATACGAGCATCATACCCTCTGGTTTTCAATTCCTTCATGATTTTTACGGCACGGGCTTTATCGGCGAAAGAAGCAACCTGGATGCCGATAATAAAAACAGAGACCGCAGGCTTTGGCGGATTCGGCACGTCAGCCATCAGTTCCCGGCACCCACGCTCAACGAGAGTGATCTTTTGCTCTTCTCTTAAGTGCATGCTGCAGCGGAGAAAATCCGGTATCACGCCGAAAGGGCTGATCGGAATGCCGCCTTCATGTGCGCGTTTCACCAACTCCTTTTCCCAGACAACCGTCCCATAGGATGTTTCTACCATTTTGATCTGTAAGCCTACCGCCACCTGCGCGTACAGGCCTAAGAACAGCTTTCTGAACATGGTAACTTCACCGTAGATGAGGAAATCACAGTGAAAGAGCTTGCCGAGATTCATCGGGCTAAGTTTCCTCCACGGCTTGCCATAGGAGCGTTCAAGGATGGCCAGCGCTGCGTCCACTTCACCCAGTTTGAGATCTCGATAATTTTTGGAACTCATGGAGTTGGCAAAGCTCCTGCGGAAGAGAGCCTGTATATCAGGTTCATCGCTATTATTTTCAAAGGGAAGGATGACAATCGTCGGTGACTTGTCTTTTTTATTCCAGTGCAGGGCAGGAGGTTTCTCATGGGCAGACTTGAATGCCGTGCATGAGAGAACAACTGACAGGGAAACAATAATGAGCGCTATAGCTCTATATCTATAGTTCATGCATTGCGCAGCGCGCCGTCCCGTACTTTTTTCTTCCACCGGTCGTTGATCCAGAACCACTGATCCGGATACATTTTGATAAAGTCTTCAATAACCCTGGTATATGAAGCCACTATTGTGTGGATATCCTTTGTCCGGTCGCCATTAAGGCTTAGCTCAAGCCGGGGCTCTATATAGATGTGCTGCAGGCCGTCATCTTTGCGGACAATAAAGACCGGTACCAGCGGTGCGCCGGTTCTGAGTGACAGCACGGCAGGCCCGGGGGCGGTAGGAGCCGGGTGGCCGAAGAAATCAACATAGATATCTGATTTAGTCTTTTTCTCATCGGCAAGCATGCAGACAACTTCATTCTTCCTCAGACTGGAGAGTATCTGCCGGAGCGCCTTATCCCATGGCTCCACATAGATAAATTTCCCTCCCTGGCCCTCCTGGAGTATATGAAATGCTTCCGCCACGCTCGGATAACGCGGGTCTTTTACCAGCATGTTAAAGGAGTAGCCTGCGGAGGCCATTTTTAGACCGATCAGGGTAAAGTTTCCTATGTGGGCGCTGAATGCTATCACCCCCTTGCCGGCGGAAAGGGCGCGGTCAAGGTGCTCGATGCCATGAATCCGGATGCCGTCAAGCAGCGCTTTCTTTTTCTCCGTTGATGAAATGAGCGTCTCGGCAAAATTGAGGCCCAGGTTCCGGGCCAGCGTGCTGGTAATGGCAGCTACTTTTTTACTGTCACAGGACTCCCCGAAGGCGATTTTCAGGTTGCGGGTAATCTTGCGCTGGTAGCGCTGTGAAAAACGCACAAAAAGGGACGAACTGTTCTTTGATATACCGTAAATTATAGTGTTAGGGACGTGGGCAGTCAGGTAAAAAAGGCCGCGCAGAAGCGATCCCAGAATATAGTAACCGATTTTTTTCATCAGCGAAAGTCCTCTTTCATTTTGCCGTTACCAATAGTATAGTCAACTCTCTTTCTTCTACCGTGAAATGCATAAAAGTCAATATGGAAAATAGTATAACACGAATCATGAGCGCATAACCATGCCACCAATAGCACAGACGCTGCTGAAGGTCCTGTTGAGCGGCTCACTGCTTTATTACCTGATACAGAAGGCGCACCTTGCCGTTATCTACCGGACCATTCTTTCTGCCGACATCCGCTATTACCTGCTCGCCATCGCGGTCTATATCGCGGCCCAGCCGCTGCGGATGATGCGCTGGCGGCGGCTGCTGCAGGAGAAGCAGGTTTCAATCTCCCGGACGCGGCTCCTCATCCTGTGCTTCATCGGCACGTTTTTCAGCGGCTTTTTTCCCACCATCGTCGGCGGTGACGTGGTTAGAGGGTACTATGTCTTCAAGGAATCAAATGCGCATGATGTTTCTTTCGCCTCCATCCTTGTTGAACGGCTCTGCGGCCTGGTAATCATTATTATAACGGGATGCGCTGCGAGTCTCTATTTTCTGATTCTTCAGGGCCCGTCCCCGCTGATAACGGCAAGCCTGGGCGGCTGCCTGCTGGTGCTCGTGCTCATGTGCAGCATGTGTTACCAGCCTCTGTTCAAAGCGCTGTCCCGGCCGCTTTCCCTGGTGCGAAGATGGGATATAGCCGGGAAAATAGATGCAATATACCAGGCGACACTGAGCTATAAAGGCCATGTGAAAGCGCTGGTGTGGTGTGCTGTTCTTTCCTTCATCTATGAGCTGGTTATAATATACATCCACTTTCTCATGGCCGTGGCGCTTGGCTGGAATATACCCGGCGCGCTTTTCTTTCTCGCCGTGCCGGTTGTGACCGTTGTCAGCATGTTTCCCCTGTCCTTCGGCGGACTGGGTGTGCGGGAAGGGGCCATGGTCATTTTTTTCTCGCAATACGGGATTTCAGCTGCCAGTGCTATTTCCCTTTCCCTGCTCTCCTATTCAATATCTCTGGTAGCAGGAGCAATCGGGGGAATGCTGTACCCGTTTTATAAGAAGGGTTCGAGTGGTCAAGGGTTCAAGGGGCCGAGTGAAAAAAGTTAGCAGTACTATTATCCTGGAACCCCGGAACCCTTTCCCCTTACTGATTGCTCATCAGCACATACCCGCCCCAGGAGGTATGCTCTGAATACATGCTTTTGAATTTAACCTTCCATGGTACATCAGGAAATTTATCTAAAAACTTTTCCGAGAGAACCAGATATCGTTTTTCCCGGGCAGCCATATAGGGAAGCACCTTATCTTTTGCTGTCAAATAGATAACCGGACGGTGCGCATAGAAGCTCAGGGCGTAATTGTCATAGGTTCCGAAAAAGGCCAAAGGCATGTCCGGCTTTACCAGGGCAGGCAGCGCTTTATAAAAATTGGTCCCGGAATCATACGTGTTTTTAATGGGAACGGTGAAGGTAAGATACAGATACTGAGATGACAGGACAAGGATCACCAGTGTGGCAAAAGAAGCTGCTGCAATTGAGATGCGGGGCATAAGGGCCTTAAGGAAAGACACCAGCATGAAGCACAGCCCGGTAAAAAGAAGAAATGTTGCAATATCAGGGAAGCGCTTGCTGGGAAAATTCACTGAAAAAGGGTTGCCGGCAGTGAAAGCAAGTCCGGCCAGAATAGCGCCGGTGATAAAACACGACCTGTGCAGGATGACTTTGTTGTATGGCAGTATCTCTCCGAGCCAGTTCCATATCTCCTCCCCGGTTGATCCGATGAGCAGCGCGACTGCCGGCGCAAGCGGGGTCAGGTAAAAATCACGCTTTGCTTTGGAAAAAGAGAGAAACAGCAGATTGCCAAATATCCAGAGTATAAGGAATACATTCTCCTTGCGCACGCTGCGCAGCCTGTCTGAAAAAGCGATCCACAGAGAAAGCGGCAGGAAAAATATCCACGGAAACAGGGCAGGGCCTATTACCACAAAATAATAATAGAAGGGATTTCTATGGCCGTAACCTTCCGCATAATAAGCGACCGTTTCCCAGAGAAACACAACCACAAATTTGGGGAAGAGCCAGATGATTACCGCAAGCCACGGAAGGATAATAATGAAAAAATATTTTAAACCTGATATAATATATTTATTTGCAAGAAGCTTGTATTCTTTATAAATAAAAAGATACAAGAGTATAGGAATGAGGGGGAAGGTAAACGCAAAAGGGCCCTTGGTCATGGTGCCAAGCCCCATCATTGCAAAGAAAAGAGCGAACCATCGCTTCCCGTGCTCGGGAGCCTGATATCCCCTGCAGAAAAAGTAGATGGAACTGGTAATAAAAAAGGACAGCATGGATTCCATCTCTGCATAGCGGGACTGGTCGATAAAAATATTCGTAACCATGAGCGCCAGCGCAGAGTAAAATCCGGCCTGCCTGTTAAACAGGAGGCTGCCCAGAAGAAACGTGAAGATAACCGTTGCTATGCCGAATACCGCAGATGGGGTTCTGGCAGTGAATTCATCAACCCCGGTTTTCATTGAACAGAGCGCCACCGCCCAGAAATAAAGCGGGGGTTTTGTCAGTATTGCCTCACCAGCCAGCTGTGGTACTATCCAGTCACCTTTTTCCAGCATGTTCCGGGCGATTTCAGCCCTGCGGGACTCAAGCCGGATATCATAGAAGTTGGGATCTCCTAATTTGAAGAAAAGCGCCCAGGCGGAAAGTAAAATAAGTATGACAATTAAAATGATATTAGTTCTGAAGGTGGTATTCTGCTTTAAATTCTTTATCATGACGGAGTCTGATCATTATGTGGCATAGTATTTTATCAGGTTTTTGCAGGATTATAACAACATTATCGGCGCCCGCAAGCAATAATAGTCATCTGGCAGATTATTAAATAAAATTAATTTGACATTAATTTTATTGCTTTATAAGAATATTTATTCTACTAAAAAAGTCATCGCACATATTATTAAACGATTATCTGTATTAATACATCATGAGATTTCCGGATATGACTAATGTTCCCTTTGTTGATTTCAAGAGACAATATGCTACCCTGCGGGAGACGCTGCATCAGGCAGCCTGCCGGGTAATAGACAGCACCCATTACATCGGCGGAGAAGAGGTACAGGCTTTTGAGAAGGAAATGGCAGCATGTCTGGGTGCACAGGAGGTGTGCGGCGTGGCATGCGCGACAAGCGGCCTTTTCGCCGCCCTGAAATGTCTTGGCATCGGCCCAGGGGATGAAGTCATTACCACCGTGCATACCGCGATCGCAACCGCTGAAGCTATCAGCCTGACCGGAGCAACAGCGGTTTTTTGCGACATACAGAAGGGCTATTTCAATATTGACCCTGCAGAAGCGGAAAAAAAGATTACCGCTAAAACACGCGCACTAGTCCCGGTGCATTTGTATGGTCAGCCGGCGGATATGGACTCGTTCTTACAGCTTGCGTGGAAACATAACCTGCTTGTCGTTGAGGACTGTGCCCAGGCACAGGGAGCAAAATATCGCGGCAATTATGTGGGAACTATGGGGGATGCGGGTGTCTTCAGCTTTTTTCCCTCTAAAAACCTCGGGGGTTTCGGCGATGGCGGAGCGGTAATCGCCAAAGATCCTGCAGTAATGAAAAAAATACGCATGTTTTCCAACCATGGGCGGACCAGCAAATACCTCCATGAGTTTGAAGGCATCAACAGCAGGCTCGATGCTTTGCAGGCGGCATTGCTGCGGGTCTGCCTGCCGTATCTTGATTCATGGAATGCCCACCGGCGACTGGCCGCATCCTGGTATGATGAAGGGTTACAGGGGATTGAACGACTGGAGTATCCGCGGGTGCTTCCCGGCACTGAACCGGTATACCACGTGTATGTCATCCGTGTTCCTGACCGCGGAGACCTGCAGGCATATCTCAGGAAGCAGGGAATCGAGACTGGTGTGCATTACCCGTATGCGCTGAGCACCCTGCCTGCCTACGCCCAGGTTAAAAATCGCAACGGGAGCTTCCCTGAGGCGGAAAAGGCGTGCGCGCACATACTGTCTCTGCCCATGTCTCCCGCTATTACCCGGGAGGAAGTGGAATGTGTCTGCAGCGCAATCGAAGCCTATTTTAAGGCGTCATAAAAGAGACCGTGATGAATGCTACAGCATCCGCACAGCAGAAGGTTGCTATATCCGTCGTTATACCAGTCTTCAACGAGCAGGAGAACTTGGAGCCGCTCATTGTGGAGCTGGAGCAGGAGTTGAGCCGTCTCAGCCTGCAGTATGAGATTGTGTGCGTTGATGACCGGAGCACAGACCAGAGCCTGCAAAAACTTCTCGCGCTGCAGCAAGGCCGCCCGTATCTGCGTGTTATCCGGCACTCGGTCAATTCCGGGGAGAGCGCGGGGCAGGCCACGGGCTTTGCTTTTTCGCAGGGTGATGTTATTATAACCATGGATGCGGACCAGCAGAATGATCCCGCTGATATTTCCGCGCTGCTCAAGGCGCTGCATAGCGATATCGCCGCTGTCTGCGGTGTGAGGCGAATCCGGGAAGATGACTGGATCAGGCGATTATCATCAAAAATTGCCAATTGTTTTCGCAATGCAATAACCGGCGATCAGATTACAGATGCCGGCTGCACCTTCCGGGCGTTGCGGCGCAGCGCTCTGCGGGAACTGCCGGTCTTTAACGGGCTGCATCGTTTCCTGCCGACAATACTGCGTTTGCAGGGATACCGGGTTGTCGAAATAGCGGTCAATCACCGGCAGCGCACCCGCGGCACATCTAAATACGGTGTAGGCAACCGGCTGTTCCGGGGAATTTTAGACTGCATTGCCATGCGCTGGTTTAGGCGGCGCTGCCTGCGTGGCGACCGTGTTGTCTCACCGTAACATAGCAAACCGATATTTTATGGATTTGTCAAAAGAGATTGCTCTTGCCGAGGATTTGGCACGTGAGGGAGAAGACTTTTCCCTGCGCAAGCTGGTAATAAAGGCCGGCCTTATGATAGTTTTTTTAATTGCCGGCCTGATACTGATTTTCTTCTCTCCGCTGCGGGATTACCTGGGCCATTACCGGGAGATCACGGTGCGCCTTGGGGAAATGGGCGGGTATGCGCCACTGTTCTTTATCTGCGGTGTAGCAGTGCTGGTGTTTTTCGGGGTGCCGCGCCTTTTGTTGTGTCCCATAGGAGGAATGGCATTCGGTTTTTTTGGGGGGCTTCTCTGGACGCAGATCGGGACGCTGCTGGGATTTTACGCGGCATTTTTATTTATTCGCTGGGGCGGCCGCGACCTGGTTATAAGCTTCGCACCGAAACTTGACCGGCTCTCAAAACGCTTTAAACGCGGCGGGCTTCCCGCGGTAATTCTCATCCGGCAGCTTCCGGTGAACGGGTTCTTCACCAACCTGTTGCTCGGGCTGATGCCCATCAGCCATGTTCATTATCTGCTGGGGACAACTATCGGCATACTACCCGAGGCCATTCCCTGTACCATGATCGGGAGCGGCGCGGCTCAGATGTCATTCGGCAGGGGCGCCAGCTACATGACCGTGGCCATGGTGCTGCTGCTGGTGTTCTGGATAGTGTGCGGAATTTTCGTAAAAATGGCGCGCAGCAAAAATATGATACCAGAGATCTTTCATAATACGGAACAGGAGAATACCTCGGATGAAAACATCTCATCGTAAACTTAAATTCGCCGTGGTCGGATGCGGCCGGATATCAGAAAGGCATTTGCAGGCATTAACGTCAGATAATATCAACGCGGAACTGGTGGCGGTGGCGGATATCAACGAGGAGCGGGCGCGCAGTAAAACGGAAAAATATCATGTGCCGTATTACCTTGATTATCATGAGATGATGAAGCGTCATCCCGAAGTTGACGTCATAGATATTTTAACACCTACCGGCTACCATGCTGAACATGTAATTGACCTTGCGCGCTACGGCAAGCACATAGTAGTAGAAAAACCGATGGCACTGAAGGTGTCAGACAGCGAGGAAATGATGAAGGCCTGCAGCACCAATGGCGGCAGGCTTTTTATCGTTCAGCAGAACCGCTTCAACAAGGCGGTGCAGGCCGCGCGGGCTGCGCTGGATCGCGATCAGTTCGGCAAGCTGGTGCTGGGAACCGTTCGGGTGCGCTGGATGCGTTATCAGGGTTATTACGATCAGGACGCATGGCGGGGGACTTGGGCGCTTGACGGCGGCGTTATGTCTCAGCAGGCGAGCCATCATCTTGACCTGCTGCAGTGGTTCATGGGGCCGATAGAGACCATGCAGTGCCGGATAGCGACGCGCCTTATGAACATTGAAGTGGAAGATACCGCGGTAGCCACCTTTCACTTTACATCAGGGGCGCTGGGAGCATTTGAAGCTACCGTGGCCACGCGGCCCGAAGACCTGGAAGCATCACTGAGCATACTGGGCGAAAATGGCAGCCTGGTGATTGAGGGAAACGCGGTTAACAAGATTAAATACTGGCGCTTTGCGGACGATGACACGGAAGACCCGCTCGTGCAGGAGCGGCACTCGGAAGAGGTGCCGGATATCTACGGGCACGGGCATTTTCCCTATCTTGTCCATGTGATAGAAGCGATCGTGGAAAATAAACCGGCGCTGGTGGAAGGGCATGAGGGTAAAAAAAATGTCGAGATACTGACCGCCCTCTATGAATCTGCCGCCTGCGGCGGCGCAATCGTCAGCCCCGGCTGCCCGGTCAAACATTCAAAACTGGGCATTCGCTGAGGGGGAACTATCAGGTAAACTGCCTGTGCGATACATTCTAGTCTTAATCATTGCTGTTTACACAGCACTGTTTTCATGGTTGTGCTACGCTCAATTCCAGGGGCTTACAAACTCGTATCCACAGGATTTGGCAGCGCAGAGCCAAGAATGCTGGAATACCTGGCACGGCAGATTTCTGCAGCAGACCGTCCTTTATGTCGGAGGGGCGAATCACTTATATCTCATTTTTGCCTTATTTGCCCCGATTTACGGAGTTGCCAATAATATTTTTGTTCTTTTTTTTCTTTACAGCCTTATAGCAGCACTCGGGGCCATTCCTGTTTACCTTTTAGCGCGTGATAACTTAGAGTCACGAAACTGGGGGCTGTTGCTTGCCGTCCTGTATCTGGCTTATCCCGGCCTGCATTACCTGAATCTCCTTGGACTGAAGACTGAAGTCCTGACGCTGCCGTTATTGCTGTCAGCCTTTTATTTTTGGCAGCGCAGGAATCTGAGCAGCTTTCTCACTTCCGTGCTGATCGCGAGCATGATGACGGAGTTGGTTTGTTTCTTTGTCATGATGTTTGCTCTGCTGTCCTGGTTTGACGGGAGGGATAAAAGGTGGATAAAACTGCCGGTATTGATAGCGATGGCAACGCTGGTGATTACCCATCTTGTTTTTGTGCCGCTGATCTCCGGGAATTTCTCTAGCGACATAGAGCGCAACAAATTTTTCCGTTACTTCAACCTGTTTTCATGGTACCCGTATCAGCATATATTCGACTTTCTGGGAACGGCCATTATCCTGGTGATCGCATCATGGGAATCATTATTTCTGGCAGTTCCATATCTATCATTAGGAATCTTCACCAAGGTAATCCATACCCATCATTATTTCCCGCTAACAATTATACTGTTTATCGCGCTGATCTTTGGTCTCAAAAGGATTCTAAAATTGGACGCGCTGAGGAACGTTACGTTTCTTTCACAGAAGATGATGGTGATTACCGCAGGTGCGCTTATTTTATTTTATGTTTTTGACCCTCTTTTGGTACGGCCCGGATATTACCACCCTATGCGTCAAACAGTATGCGATGCCTGGTCCCTTATGCAGCATATACCACAAACCGCATCAGTGACCTGCGATCCTGTCTTATTACCGGCACTCTCGCGCCGCGAGCGTCTTCACGAATTCAGCCGGAAAGAATACTGCGGCAAGAAAATCAATTACCTTGATGTGGATTATATTTTGATTGATCCCCTCAGACCGCACCGGGAAAGCGGCCGCCACGATAAATACCAGGAAAATGTGCAGCGCCTGTTAGAGCAGACCAGGCAGGGCTCATCCGGTTTTGAAATTGTAGATACCAGGGGGGATTGGGTCCTCTTGCAAAGAAAGAGGTCAACAAAGGGGAATATATAAAAAGAAATGATATCGCAGCTTTTTATTTCGAACTCTCTATCTTTTTTTCAACCGCAGGCTCTTCTGTCATTGCTTTTTTAAAGCCTCTGATAGCTTCTCCAAGACTTTTGCCGATGGAGGGGAGTTTGCTCGGGCCAAAAACCAGCAGAGCAATAACCATAACTAACAGAAGTTCCGGGAAACCGATATCAAACATATATTTCTCCTTACTAGGGGTTTAGCAGTGGCTTGTAAATAAAGGAATTTATTAATAAGTATACCTTATTTTTATATTGCCAGCAAGTTAATCAGGGGAAATTACAACGCCCCAGAGTAGAAAATAATTCGTAGCCTCTATTATTATCTGAAAAAGCCAAGCACCAGGACAAAGACACCCAGGCCGAAGCGGTACCAGACAAACGGGGTAAAATCCCTGCTTTGCAGGTATCTCAGCAATACCGCAATGCTTGCAAACCCGGATAGTGCTGCGACGATTACCCCGACAGCAAATGGCGCGTTGATCATGTCCGGATGAGCAATAAGCTTGGGAACTTTTATGATTGCCGCGCCGAAAATTATGGGCACGCTAAGCAGGAAAGAAAACCGGGCGGTTGCTTCCCGTGTCAGGCCGGCAAAAAGGCCTGCGGTCATGGTTATACCTGAACGGGAAACACCGGGAATTATAGCCAGCGCCTGTGAAATGCCGATACAGAAGCTTGTGGCAAAACGTATTCCGGTAAGCCCGGTTCTCTTTGACCCCTTCCGGTCCGCCAGCAGCAACAGTATGCCCATGACAATGAGCATTACCGCGATAAGGGCAGGGCTGCGAAACACTGTTTCAGCCTTATGTTCCAGAAGAAATCCAATACCGGCGCCCGGTATCGACGCGGCGACGATAAACCAGAACAATTTTCCCTCCGGAGTCTTAAACCCTTTCAATCCTCCCCGCACTAATTGCAGCCAGTCACGCCAGAAATAGGCAACCACTGAAACGAGCGTGCCGACATGCAAAGCGATGTCAAAGGTGAGGCCAGGGTCAGGCCAGTTGCATATCCAGGGAATCAGCACCAGATGCGCTGAACTTGAAATCGGAAGAAACTCTCCCATCCCCTGCACCAAACCGAGCACTATTGCCTGCCATAGCGTCATGACTAATCCTTCTTAAATTCCATTTTTAATTGTTTATAATACATCAAAGTTCTCTATGGTGCCCGATAATTTCAGTATATAAGACTAATCAAAAAAAACAACCTGGTGCGTGACGTTCCCGCTTTCCACTTTCACGAGGACATAATTAAATTTGTTCGTTATGCCCTCCCGCGAGGCATGCAGTTTTTTGCCGGCCCCGCCGCTGACTATGTAGGTAACGCCGTCGGAAACAAGTTCGGAATACCCATGGATATGGCCTGAGAACACCCCTGATATTTTTGCGGCATTCTGCTTCATGAGATTAATAAAGCGCTCGCTGTTTCTGGTGAAGCTGTGGTGCTTGAATGTGCTGAAGTCGGGAGGGGTATGGATAAAGATGAAATGATGCTGATTGCCCTGAAGGAGTGGCGCCAGTTTATCAATCTGCTCAGCCTCCATGCCCCGCTGCGGCTTATAATGCTGTTCAGCGCCGGGCAGTTCATGAAGGTCGGGGACAAATTCTTTTTTAGTGTTGTTTATAAAAATAAAACGAAAGGCATTGATGTCAAAATAATAATTGGACGGCCCAAAAAAGTGCACAAAACACTCAGGGCCGCGATTACTTATGTCATGATTGCCAATGCCGCATACAACGGGAACTGCGGTTTCAACCAGGAAACGAACCATGTTCATGTACTGTGTATAACGGCCGCTGCTGGTGAAGTCACCGACATGCACCATGAAATCAAATTTATCCCTCTCCTGTTTTTGCAGAATCTTTTTAAAAGACGCGAAACTTTTCTGCGTATCGCCGATGACAGCAAATGAAAAAGCATCCTTTCCCTTCATGCTGTTCTGAATTTTCTGTATGGCTTTGAGATTATGCTGCGCGGGGGTGCTGCGGCGCAGCCTGTCCACCCAGTAGTCATCCAGGTATTCCCTGAGATCCTGCCACAGCTCGTAGCCGAGCAGAGACAAAACAGCCAGCGCCAGCAGGATAACGATAATCGTTGTAATGTACATTTTCCCTCACGGTAAAGATAAACTGCCCGTGTAACGGATATAATCCCTGTCCGCCGGGGCGTGGTGATTCACATCTCTTCTTTATCCTTGCTCCGGTGATTGCGCAGCTTTACGCTCTGTGCCTTGTTTGTTCCGGGCGCCAGTATTATTTTTACTGCGGCATCTTTTTTGAGCTGTGAAATATCACCGGGACTTACAGCAATTGTTCTCTCAGCACCGGTCTTTAAATCCTTAATGACTATTTCGTTTTTTGGTGCATCCATTGATATAATTTTGCCTCTTATGATATCACCTTTGGAACATCCGGAAGCCCCAATCCCGATCATGAAACACAGGGCAAGTACAATGAATAAATCTATCTTCATTAAGTACGCCTCCTTTAACAACAATAGAACAAGAAGTTTAAGGCTTTTTATTTGTCAGCAGGAGATGTTCGCCCTCCCGGTAAATGATCCGTATTTTATTTTCTATTTCACCCTGATATTTTTTATAATCCTTCTCGTCAAGAATAAGGAACCATGTCCCCGTCTGGTTTATGTATTCGCTGAGCGCTGCCCGGTTTTTAACTTTTGTGACAAGACGGCCGGTGTAAAAAACCGTTGAATTCTGAACTCTTCTGTAGCAGGCAATGGAATCAGATGGTGAAGACACCTGCCTGAGATAGCCGGCGAGATCTTTTGTAGAGTAGTCATGAAACATAGATGGCATGACGCAGATTGTTACAAGAAGAAAAATAATGACCGACGTAGCAGCAAGCAGTGCAAAGGAAAGCCCGTTTATTTTAGAGAAAAAGCAATAAAAGGAAATGGCAATGCCGGCCAGAAGAACCAGGCCAATGTACAAGTAGGCAGGGTTATATATAATAAGAGCAATTAATGCAGGAATTAAAATTGCAATAAGCGCAATGAAAGCATACCAAATCCCCCTGTTTTTTTCAGCGGCATTGCATATTGCATCTTTCCATAATTTTGCTACCAATAATGCTGCAGCAGGATAAACGGGCAGGATATAGGTGTTAAGTTTAGAGCGGGCAATGGTAAGGAAAATAAAAGGGATCGCGAGCCACAGGATAAGAAACAAGTCCTGCTTCCTGTCCGCCAGCTTTCTAAAGGGAGACAGAGATAGTGCCAGCGCCTGCGGCAAAAAGAAGCTCCAGGGAAAGAATCCGCCTATGAAGACCGGCAGGTAAAAATAAAAGGGTTCATGGTGGGTAGCCTTCGCAGCAGAGAGGAATTGCTGCAAATGCTGATGGACAATGAAGTAATAAAGAAAATCCCTGTTGCGGATGCTCACCGGCACATACCAGGTAGCAACCAGGAGTAGAAAGATAATCGTGCCTAAACCCGGACGCAGCTCTTTAATGAGTCTCCAGTCTTTTGTTATAAAAATATAGGGCACAATAATCATTCCCGGTAAAATCAGGCCCAGCGGGCCTTTGGCCAGAACTGACCATGCAAGGCTGCCATAAAAAAGCGGGATTACCCATGCAGGGACTTTATGCTGCTGAGAACCGTAATAAAAAAGAGACAGGCTGAGCAGGATGCCGAAGGTGAGTGATATATCATGTACTACCAGGCGTGAAAGGAAGAGGTATTCAAAACTGATTGAGAGAATTACTGCCCTCATGAATCCGGTCCACCGGTCATAGAGGGCCTTTCCCAGCAGAAAGGTGACAAGCACCCCGAGCGCGCCTAAAAGAGCGGCGGGGAATCTGGCAGCAAATTCATTAATGCCGAACAGTTTGAAGGACAGGGCGTTAAGCCAGTAGTACAGTATCGGTTTATCATAGAAGTTTTGCCCGTTAAAGCGGGGTGTAATCCAGTCGCCATCCACGACCATATTTTTCGCCACTTGGGCATGGAGGCCTTCATCCGGGTTAAAAAACGGGCAGTCGCCAAGTTTAAACGTATATAAAGAAAGAGAGAAGACCAGCAGAAACAAGATTAACACGAAATCATTTTGAAAAAAAGAGCTGCTTGCTTTTGTATCCGGGTTCATGATGGTCCCGCACATATCACAAATGGTTAATGCGGCAATGGACGGTCCGCAGTCACCCATAGCAAATAGCGCAGGTGATGCCTCCCAATGCCGGCATATGAACTGGCACGTACCTGTACTGATTTATTCTCCTTCTCCAACTTCGGTGGATCACCCATGCCGGCAATAATAACACTGTCGAACTGTGGGCTATTCCCGCGAAGGATCCTGCGCACCTCTTCTTCACTCTCTATTAGGCTGACTTTCCAGCCTGCAACAATATAAAAAAGCCCTCGCTGGCCTTCTGATAAGCCAATCCCTGCTATGCGGGGCCTTTTTGCAGGCTCTATCTGCTTGATAAAAGCTGCGATTATGCCTTCCATGTTTTCACGGTCCGCGTATATGGGTAATGTCACCTTGTAGCCGCAGATGTATACTGCAGTAATTGTCAGCACGATGAGGGCAAAGTTCTTCATCTGTTTCCCGCCAACCAGCAGATAGATGACTCCTGCTAGGCATAAAGCAGAAATACCATTCCAAATACCCCATAGCGCTGGCTCAAGGCCACGCTTGACATACACAGACTGGGGGATCGCAGCACAGATCACAGGCGCCAGGGTACATGCTGCCAGAATCACCACGCAAACCCCCATCAGTATCACAAAGTAGTACCGGCACCAGCGGGGAATTCCCATCGCTAAAGCATCAGCGCACATGATAGCAAGTACCGGTATCAGGGGAAGCAGATACACACTGCGCTTTGACACCGAAACAGTGAGTATCACCAGCGTGCCAATGCTGATGGTCAGCAAAAAGATACGCTCAGGAGACAGGCACTGAATTCCTTGTTTGCGAAAGTCTGTGAAAATCCGGTACACCCAGATAAACAATAGCGGTGTCCAGGGCAAACAGCTGGTTAAAAAGGGCCCTGCATAATAAAACACATTGCCGGCATGTTCGTGCCCCAGGTTGGCAGCTCCTGAAAGCCGACCGAGTTGATTTTGCAGAAACCACTCGTTAAAAATATCCCTGCCGCCCACAATCCACAGTGACACTACCCAGGCACCGGCCAGCAGCACCAGCAGAATAAGACTGGCTGCATGCTGCCAGATAAAAAGACTGCGTCTGCTGCGGCGTTGAGCACGAAACCAGGGCACACACATTCCTGCCCAGCCAATACCGATCAAAACAAGACCGATCATACCCTTGGAGAGGAAAGCACCTGCTGAAAAAACTGCCCCTAATAACAGGAACCCGCTGCGCCGGGCAAAATAAACTTCGGCAAAGCTCCACAGGGCAGCAACAATGAAAAATGCAAGGGCCGGGTCCACCCGGATCCAGTGGGTTTCTTTTATAAAATCTCCCATGGTGGCCAGCATTGCTGCAGCCATGGCAGCGACCATGCCGGCAGGGAGCACAAATGTGTCCTGGCTGCTGGCGCTGCCGCTCATTAGCCGCTGAGCAAGTAAAAAGGTCATTAACAGTATGCCAATTCCCCACATGACTGATGTCAGGCGCACTGCTGCAGCAGTATCAGCACGTCCCCCCAGAAGTTTTATGACCTCTGCAGCGGTAGCAAAGTAGAGCGGCGGCTTTTCTACAAACGGTGTTCCGGCAAGGCGGGGCACGATGTAGTTGCTTTCCCGGCTCATCTCTAAAGCAACTGCCGCATCCCGCAGCTCGTCAGGCTCCCAAAGTCCACGATCAGCGATTCCTGTAAAACTGAGCACTACGCTGAGCAGCAGGGCGATATACCAGAGACGCATATCGGTGAGTTGCAGGTAAGGAGAATTGCCTTGCGCTGTTTTCATGTGCGATCATTCCTCCGTAAAGCCTAAAGGCTTACATCTAACATAGGATTTATGTTTAATGCAATGGTGTTATGCGTACTGTCAGTAGATTGCAGCTAAATTCATACTGCACACGCAAATGCCCTGCCGGGTATCATCCCCCGCTTCAAGGCGCGAAGTTCAAGTCCTGATTGATCGATATCACGGGCGGCATCAATACATGTTATAATTCTATAGTTATGTACCAGTGCTGAGTTAAGCATCTGATCGAAGGCTTCCTGGTAAGCCCCGCCTTCAACTTCGGCATGCACCGGCAAAACCTGCACGGTCTGGCTTGCGGCATTTTCTTTAAGAGCCTCAAGCACACCCCCTACCCCAACCTCTTCTATACAGGGAAGGTTCGAAGGAATTTCGAGCATGCCGTTTTCCCGGAAAACAAATGGTTTGCTTGCCCGGCTGCAGCTCAGATACGTAAAGTCGAAGCTGCCTGCAACCTTAAGCGTCCTTTCATCCATTAGCCAGCCGGGAGCACCAAAACCGGAGGGCTTTTTGCCTGTTATGCTGACATATGCATCCACCATCTTTGCAAACCATGCATCAATCGATTTTTGACTCATGATAAAAAGCCAATCCTGCCACAGCCGGTGATCCCAGGCATGGCATGCGACTTCATGGCCACAGGCTGCAAGATTTTTTACCGTATCTGGGAAACCTGTTCCAATCATCGGCGGAGGAAGAATAACCCCGTACAAAGCGGTCTTCAACCCGTACATGCCATAGGCATTGGTGCGAATCATTTTTTTCAGGAATCTGGGACGCAACAGCTGTAACAATGCAAGGCCGGAGCGATCAGGGCCAAAACTCACAAAAAAGCTGGCAGGAACCGAGTACTTATCAAGCACCCTGGCAATGCGGGGAACCCCTTCTTTCATTCCCCGGTAGGTGTCTATATCAACCTTGATTACAAGCTTTGCCATAAACATATATGGACGCGCTCTGCTGCCCAAGCCTTCGTTCTATGCAAAAACAAACGGTAACGCGGATAAAAAAGAAGGTATTGCGATTTGATGCCTGCCGGTGCTTCTGGTATAGCTTTTTATATTATCCGCTGAACGTTGTTCAGGTCTGCCGCCTCAGGGATAAGTTATGCTCCTCTAAAAAACTTTCCAGCGTCCACTTGAGAGCATCATCGAGGTTTATGCGCGGACTCCAGCCCAGCAATGTTTGTGCTTTTGTAATATTTGGCACCCTGGTATTGATATCCTGATAGCTATCTCCATAGTATGTAGCAGCATCCTGGATAATAATCTCTGAACAGGTACCTTTGGTATTTGCCGGATGGTTTTGGTACACCGCGCAGAGTTTTGCCGCAAGCTCCCGTATGGTACAGTTGTTGGCAGGATTACCGATATTAAAAATCTGGCCGCTTGCCTGCCGCTCCTGGTTCCTGATAATTTTCATGACTGCATCTATCCCATCATCAATATAAGTAAAAGACCGGCTCTGGCTGCCCCCGTTTACCAGCACTATCGGTTCAGCATACACCAGGTTACCAATGAACTGAGTAACCACCCGTGATGAGCCCTCTTTTGAGGTTTCAAGAGAATCAAGCCGCGGCCCGATCCAGTTAAACGGCCTTAACAGGGTAAACTCCAGCTCGCCCTGCGCGCCATAGGCCCATATTACCCGGTCAAGAAGCTGCTTACAGCAAGCGTATATCCAGCGCTGCTTGGCAATAGGGCCGAGGACCAGGTTAGATGCATCTTCATCAAATGAGCTGTCTGCACACATGCCATAGACTTCAGAGGTGGAGGGGAAGATAACTCTTTTTTTGTACTTTACACACTGCCTGATGATCCTGAGGTTTTCCTCGAAATCCAGTTCAAACACTCCCAGCGGATCTTCTATGTAGGATTTCGGTGTGGCGATAGCAACAAGCGGCAGCACCACATCACATTTTTTTATTTGATATTCAATCCATTCTTTGTTGATGGCTATATCTCCCTCAACAAAATGAAACCTGCTGTTGCCATAAACGTTTCCCAGCTTGTTGTGACCCAGGTCCATGCCGTACACTTCCCAGTCGCTGTCACGCAAGATTCTCTCACTGAGATGCGAGCCGATGAACCCGTTGACCCCGAGAATGAGTATTTTCATGTTAGCTGTTCTCCATTGCGGTTATAAAAGAACATCCTCAGGTTTTCACCTGTCAATACTCTGCCCTCAATTTCTACTTCCTCCAGTCTGAGACAGCCGCTGCCGGTACCGATTATCACATCTTTTTCGGTGGCATAGATACGGCCAGAAACTGCGGAGCCTTCTGTCTGTGGCAGTGCCCACCAGATTAGCAGCTTTTTTTCATTCAGATAACTGATTGCACCCGGATAGGGACGTGTTACACCGCGGATCAGGTTATAAATTTCACTGGCAGGTCTTTGCCAGTCTATGCGGCCGTCTTCAGGTCTTCTGCCCCCATAGTAAGACCTCAGTCTGAAATCCTGAGGTATCTTTAAAAATGCGCCGTTCTTCATCTGCGGCAGAATCTCGTCAAGCATGGTCCCGGCTGCCTGCTCAAGCTTTCTGAACAGTGTCAGCACCGTGTCATTAAAATCTATAAGAACTTTCTTCTGTGCCACTATTGGCCCTGCATCTGGCTTTTCAACCATTTCATGCAGGGTTACACCCGAGTATTGTTCTCCTTTGATTATGACCCAGTTTACCGGACAGCGTCCCGCATATGCCGGAAGGTATGAGCCGTGCAGGTTGTATGCTCCCACCGGGGGGATTGCCAGTATCTCTGGTGCTATCATTAGCCGGTAATAAAAGCTGAAGATAATGTCTGGCTGCTCCTCTTTTATCCGTGCTATCCATTCAGGTGTATTGACGGTCTCCGGTGTAACATAGGGGATTGATAACTTACGGCACAAATCAGCGACTGAGTCAAACCAGATATTCTCTCCGGCACTGTCTGCATGGGTGAAAACCAGCGGAATGTCAAACCCTGCTTCAAGCAGTTTTCTGATGCCGATGCTGCCCATGTTGTGGTAGGCAAATACAATCGCCTTCATGCGTGGATTTTCCTTACAGTAAACGGAGGTCTCTTTTTGACCTGCCGGTATATACGCCCCACATATTCACCCATCAGGCCGAAGGCGAGAAACTGCGCGCCGACCAGGAAAAAGAGAACAGCAAACAGAGTAAAAACACCTGATACAGCCCATTCTGCGCCAAAGTAGAGCCTGGCAATCATCAGGAATATGCCAAGGGAGATGCCTAAAAACGCCATCAGGAAGCCCATGTACAGCATGACTTTCAGCGGGAAGTCAGAAAAGGCTGTAATAAGATCAAATTGCAATGCTATGAGTTTGGTCAGAGAATATTTGGATTCGCCCGCAAGGCGTTCTGCGTGCTCCACCTCTATTTCAGTTACCTCCTTGGTAAAAGAGGTGGCTAGGGCTGGTATGAATGTAGAGTATTCTTCGCTATGAATCATATAATTCACCACGGCGCGGCTGTAACCCCTCAGCATGCATCCCCAATCCTTGAGATTTACCCCGGTAATTCGGCGGGCGAATTCATTTACCAGTTTACTTGATGCTTTCCTGAACAGTGAATCTTTACGTGCTTTGCGAATGGTGCCTACCACCTCATAACCCTGCTCCATCAATTCGATGATGCGGGGAATCTCCTCGGGTGGGTTCTGCAGATCTGCATCCATGGTAATAATAATATCCCCATCGCTGTTCTTAAAACCGGCAAAGACTGCCGCATGCTGTCCGTAGTTCCGGGTGAGTTCCACCACCTTTATCCGCTCGCCGGCAAACCGCAACATGATTTCAAGGGAATTGTCAGTGCTGCCGTCATCCACCATGACAATTTCATAGTTCCGCTTGAGTCCCTCCATCACCGGCACCAGCCGCTCGAAAAGCTCGCAGAGGCCCTGTCCTTCATTGTAAACCGGAATCACGACAGATATTTTTATTGCTGTTACTGTAGTATGCTTCATACGCATAACCATTTAGATAGTCGCTGTTAAAAAAAAATTATATCACTGCCAGTGATAGAATACCTGCGATATTTCTCCCATACTATAGTGAGTATTGTCCTTTTATTTAAGAGAGAATCTCACACACGGCATCAATTACCCGCTGCACCTGAGCAGCGTCCATACCCGGGTAGATAGGAAGACTTATGATCTTTTCAGCAACTTCTTCAGTTACCGGCACATGCGCCTTACCGAACAGTCTCTTCACATAGGTCAGCGTGTGGCATGCCGGAAAGTGAAGCCCATAGCCAATATTTCTCTCGGCAAGGGATTGCATAAAAGCCTGCCGTCTCATGGATTTCAGCTTAATTACAAACAGGTGCCATGCATGCACATGGTCATAAGAGGGCACACCGGGCAGATCGAGCCCGTTCAGATGAGATAGACCTTGAAGATACTGTACTGCAATAGCATTTCTTTTCTTTGTGATTTCTTCTATCCTGTTCATTTGGGCTATCCCGATTGCCGCCTGAAGATCAGTCATATTGTACTTGAACCCCGGGTCCAGTATGTCATAGCTCGGATCAGAAGCCTTTCCATAACGCTTCCAGGCATCGCGCTCAATACCGTGAAACCGCAGCAAACGGAGGCGCTGCATAAATTTCCCATCATTACCGGTAATCATGCCTCCCTCACCAGTGGTGATGTTTTTAATGGGGTGAAATGAAAATATGGCTGGATTTTTGTACCCGACATGTCTGCCCCGGTACCAGGTGTCAATAGCATGCGCAGCATCCTCTATAACGGGGATATCCCCTGCAAGCGACTCAATCGCATCCATATCTGCAGGTGCCCCTGCAAAATGAACTGGGATAATGGCTTTTGTTTTGCCCGAGATGAGGCGGACTATTTCATCCGGCCGTATTAACAGGGTGTCATAATCGATATCGGCAAATACCGGGCGCGCTCCGGCAAGCACTATCTGATTTATCGTGGATGCAAAGGTCATTGAAGGGGTTATTACTTCGTCTCCTCCTTTGATTCCAAGAGCCCTTAGCACTAGATGCATACCGGCTGTGCCCGAACTCAATGTGACGGAATGTACTGCGCCGGTGAGTGCAGTAAACTTTTTTTCAAATGCTTCACACTGAGGTCCGGTAGTGATCCACCCTGACTTCAAAACTGCGACAGCTGCCTGTATTTCCTCTTCACCAATAAATGGCCTGCTCATGGGTATAAAATCATTCATTGACCTGTACCTATTTATTTGTCAGCAGCAAACGGTTTCCTTCCCGATAAATGAATTTTGATTGTTTAGTTATTTCATCCTTATTTTTTACATACTGCTTTTCATCAATCATCAAGTACCATCTGCCCTGCTGATTCATATACTCTAAAAGATTATCCCTGCCCCTGATCAGTTTGACCTGGCGGTCAGAGTAAAATACCGTAGAGTTGGCTATCCGGTTATAGTCGGCAACTTGATCAGAAGGTGAACTGACCTGCTTGAGATAACCAGCAAGGTCTCTTGTTGAGAATATATGGATATAGCAAGGCATGACAAAAATTATCACCGCAAGGAACGTAAGCGCCGAAGTAGCAGTAAGAAGGGCAAAGGAAAATATAGCTCTGTTCTGAAAGGAACAATAAAAGGCAAGGGCAGTTCCTGTAATAAGAAGTAAGCCAATATACCAGTACGAGGGATAATAAAGCAGTAGATAGATAAATGCAGGGACTAAAATTATAATTAGTGCAAGCAAGGGATAGAGCATAGCCTTTGTTCTTGCAGAGACGTTTATTATAGAATCTTTCCATATTCTAGCCGCCATTATTGAAGCGGCAGGGTAAACCGGCAGAATATAGGTAGTAAGTTTAGAACGGGCGATTGAGAAAAAAATGAGCGGTACCGTAAACCAGAGAAGAAGAAAAAGGTCTTCCTTCCTGGTTAATAATTTCTTCAATGGAGACATTGTCCTGAACCAGGCATAAGGGACAAAGAAACTCCAGGGAAACAATCCACCGAAGAATGCAGGTATATAATAGAAGACAGATGCATTGTGGTTAGACTCTTCAGCAGAGAGAAATTGCTGCAGATGCTGGTGGAAGATGAAATAAGAAAGAAAATCTTTATTTATAAGGCTTACGGGCACATACCAGGTTGCGACCAGGGGGAGGAAGATAATGATGCCCAGACCCAATTGCATCTCTTTTAAGAGTCGCCATTCTTTCCTTAACAAGATATAAGGCCCGATAATCATACCGGGCAGAACTACCCCCAGGGGCCCCTTGGCTAACACAGACCAGGCAAGGCTTATATAGAAAAAAGGGATTACCCATGTGCGATTTTTATTTTGAAGGAACCCATGATAAAAAAAGAATAGCGAAAGAATGATGCCGAACATGAGAGAGATATCATGTACTACTAACCGTGATAAAAAAATGTATTGAAAACTGATGGATAATATTAACGCTGCCAGAAAACCAGTCCATTTATCATACAGGGCTTTTCCTAATAGATAGGTTAAAATGACCCCTAATGAGCCTAAAATGGCGGCAGGGAATCTTGCTGCGAATTCGTTAACCCCGAAAAGCTTGAAAGACAGAGCATTAAGCCAATAGTAAAGTATTGGCTTGTCATAGAAATTACTGCCATTAAATCTGGGCGTAATCCAGTCTCCATCCACGACCATGTTTTTCGCCACCTGGGCATGGATGCCCTCATCAGGATTAAAAAAAGGGCAGTCACCAAGCTTGAACGTGTATAACGAGAGAGAGAAGACCAGAAGAAACAGGATTAACACAAAATCATTCTGAAAAAGAGGGATGCTTGCTTTTGTAACTGTGTTCATGTTGACCGTCAGTTTTTCATGAAATGCTTTTATTAAGAAGTCTTAATCAATGAACTTGACCTGGTGGGTAACCGTGCCCCCGGACACGTTGACCAGGATATAGTTAAATTTACTGGTGATGCCTTTGCGGGCATCGTGCAGCCTGTTGCCAGCACCGCCTGAAACAATGTAGGTTACGCCATCCGCCACGGCCTCGCCATAGCCGTGGATATGCCCGGAAAAAACACCGGCAATACGGCCGGCATACTTTTTCATGACGTTGAGGAAAAGCTGGCTGTTTCTCGCAAAACAGTGATGCTTAAAAGGGGCAATTGCGGGCGGCATGTGCACTATAACAAAATTAGATCCCGTTTTATTAATCTTATTTTCCAGGGCGCTAATCTGGTCCGGGTCGAAGCCGTGCAGGTAATCATACTGTGCGGGCTCCTGCGGAAGCTCAATAAAATCAGGATTTATTTTTTCATAGTTACAGTCAAGGAAAATAAATCTATAGGTGCCCGCGTCAAAATAGAAGTCCGGCGGGCCAAACAAGTGAGCAAAAATCTCCCTGCCGCGGTGACTGCTGTCGTGGTTACCGATCGCAAAAATGACCGGTAGATCGAGGTGTTCAATAAAGGAAACCATTTTTAAATACTGACGGTACCGCCCGCCGGTGGTTATGTCCGCGGCATGAATAATAAAGTCAGGCTTCTCTTCACGCGCCTTTTCCAGTATTTTCCTGAAAGTGTCAAAGCTTCCCTGGGTATCACCGATCACGTAGAATCTAAAGCTGTCTTTGCCCTTAAGACGGGCCAGGGCTTTATGTATGGCGCTTGAGTTCAGGTTTTTAGGAGCATTTTGCAGCAGAGTTTCAGTGGAATGGTCCTCACTATACCTGGCATAGTAGTCCCACGCTTGGTAACCGGCCATGAGAAAAAAGCCGCACGCGAACAGCACTGCCAAATAACCTGTTTTTAGTTTAAAGCTTTTCATGATGCAAAGGTTTGAGTAATATTCTTAAAAAATTATTTACTGTTGGGGGGCGGGGTCGCGGCAGCAGGTTTGAGAAGCAAAACATATTTGTCATGGCCATAGTTGCCCTCACCACGAACGGTCACCAGGCGCTGTAACGCCTCGGGAGTCTCCTGGTATGTTTTTTCCTGCATCAGGCAGTAAACCGGTCCAGGGGTGGCAAGGCGCTCAGCGAGTTTATCAAAGTCCTTGATTTCCGGGGATGGCTCACGTTTTAAAAAATAGAAGAGCGACTGGTCAATGCGAAAATATATGAGAGGCTGTTCGAGCCCGACGATTTGCTCGACTTTTGCAAAAGATTCCCGTGTCGCTTTGCCCTGGTCTTTGCCAGGCAAAACTTTTAAGACCGTGAAGCAAAAAGATCCGCTCATAAGAAGTATTATACAATAGAACAATAAAACGACCGGGGTATTCCTTTTTACCAGCACAACTCCAAAATACCCTGCCATGCAGAGAACTAATGCAGCAGGGTATATAGTAAAATCGACGCCGGAAATAAAGCCGGCAAAACTGAACCGGCCAAGGGCGCACATTAAAATAAACAAGCCGCACAGCCCCAGAACGGTAAACAATATATAGAGAGGATAACGGAAGAGTCCGAACAGACTTTTTTGCGAAGGCGCAGCCTCGGCACATATTGCGCCGCACCAGAATTTAGCCATCATGAGTGCGGTGGCTGGATAGAGCGGAAGGAGGTAAATATTCCGCTTGCTTGAGATGCAGGAAAGGAAGATAAATCCCCCGAGAAACCAGACGAGAGGGAACAGAATGTTAAACGGCTCACCTTTCCGCTTCTGCTGCCAGAAATATATGACTGCGCCGGGGATAAAAAGGGTCCAGGGCAGAAAGTCCTTGGGGAAATGTATCAGGTAAAAATAAAAGGGTGCTCTGTGGCTGAATGAATTTTTAATGATACCCAGGTTTTCTTTAAGCAGAATGTTTCGCGTGTATTCGGATCCGCCCATGATGCACGCGGGAATAAGCCACAGGGCCACCACGCCGACAGCAATGAGGAGGCCCTTGCCCAGCTGCAGTTCCTTAAATTTATTGAACTCAAGCTTTATGGATAAAAATAAAGCGATGGTTATGAGAACAATAATAAGGCCGACCGGGCCCTTGGTCAAAATGGAAAGCCCCGCGGAGCAAAACGATAACAGGTACAGCCGACTCCTGTTCTTTTCACTGGTATAGCCGCAATAAAAAAGAAACTGGGAAAGGGTTATCCAGAAGGTGAGGGTCATGTCAAGATGCGCCCGGGTGGCAAGCCAGAAAAATTCAAACCCGGTAAACAGGATAAGACCGGCAAAAAAACCGGTCAGCGGGTCAAACAGTTTTCTGCCCAGCAGATAGGTGAGAAGCAGCACCCCCAGCGCAGCCACTGCTGACGGGAGCCGGGCCGCGGCAGCGCTGACGCCCCCATAGTGCCGGGAGCTGAGGGTTATAAGCCAGAAAAAAAGCGGCGGCTTATTCGAGTATGGCTCAGCCCCCAGGCGGGGAACAAGATAGTTCCCGGTGTTTACCATTTCGCGGGCAACCTGAGCGTAGCGCGGCTCATCAGGAGTCCATAGTTCCCAGCCCCCGATGTTCACAAAAAGGACAGTGCTGGCCAAAAGCATTAAAACAGCTGCGCGCAGCCATTCCGCACCGGGTATATACGCAGAGCTGATGTTTGGTAAAGCCGCGCCGGCACCAGTTGTTGGTTGTATGGAATTCATTATTTGACTTTGGACAAGCCTTTTCGCAGAGCTTCTTCAAAGAGCTCAACTGACAGGTCAATCTCCGGCCGGGTTATATAGAGGGATGGGGCCAGGGTGAAGACGTTTTTGTAATAGCCTCCTACATCGAGTATGAGTCCTCTTTTTCCGCCGCCCGCACGCAAATCACCGCTCAATCCGATCGTGGTTATGGCATCCGTTAACTCTTTGTTCGGGGTGAACCCGTCTTTCTGGCAGATCTCAACTCGAATCGCAAGTCCAATGCCGTCAACATCACCGATCTGCGGGTATTTATGCTGCAGCTGTTTGAGCCGGGAAACAAAATATTTTCCTTTCGCGGGAACCTGCCTGCTGAAATCAGATTCTTCGATCAGCCGCATGGTTTCCAGCCCGACCGCCGTGCCCAGGGAGTTGGCAGAAAAGGTGGAGTGGGTTGAGCCCGGAGGAAAGACGCTGGGCGCAATAAGCTTTTCTTTTGCCCACATGCCGGATATGGGGTTCAGGCCGTTGGTGAGAGCTTTGCCGAAAACTAGTATGTCCGGGACGACGTTAAAATGTTCAATGGCCCAGAGCTTGCCGGTCCTGAAGAAGCCCATCTGAATTTCGTCATCAACCAGCAGTATATTATATCTGTCCAGGACCTGCTTTAAGCGCGGGAAGTATTCACGGGGCGGGATGATATAGCCGCCTGTTCCCTGGACGGTCTCCATGTAAAAAGCGCCGCACTCGCAATTGCCGGTCTTATGATTCACCACAGAGTAGTATTCTGTTTCAAATAGCCGCTCAAACTGTTTCAGGCAAAAGAGGTCGCAGTTCCTGAGCTTCTTTTCATAGGGGCAGCGGAAACAATAGGGGTAGGGGATAAAAACAGCACGGTCGGAAAAGTGCCCGAAGCGCTCCCGGTAGCGGTAGCTTGAGGTAATGGCGGTGGCGCCGAGCGTGCGGCCGTGATAGCCGCCCATGAAGGCGAACACCAGATTTTTGCCGGTATGATTGCGGACAATTTTGAGAGAATCCTCTACGGCCGCGGAACCGCCTACATTGAAATGGATTCTGCCTTTTGCTTTGAAGGATTTTTCTATCCCCTGCGCAAGCTTTGCAGCCAGCACTATTTTATCTTCATGCAGATACTGACAGGCAAGCTGAGGTAAGGTATCAATCTGCGTTTTCAGCGCGTCGTTGAGGCGTCTATTTTTGTAGCCGAAATTGACGGCTGAATACCACATCTGCAGGTCAAGATACTCTGTGCCGGCGCGGTCATACAAATAGATGCCGTCAGCAGCACTGAAGAGGTTAAGCTTCTCGGCATAGTGGACCG
>Ga0209777_10001151_pt1 | contig 39735 bp, 39 predicted proteins | sample FrelakmetHBP12HB_FD_187147 | JGI IMG/M metagenome (GOLD analysis project Ga0209777, IMG submission 187147) | Freshwater lake sediment microbial communities from the University of Notre Dame, USA, for methane emissions studies -HBP12 HB (SPAdes)... | ecosystem: Environmental > Aquatic >...
GCCAATGTCTTGGAAGGCGTGAAAAAAAGTACAGTGGTGATTATTAATTCCAATAAATTAGCGCAGGAAGTTTGTCCTGGTTTTACTGGCAAGGTTTATTGCGTACCAGTTTTAGAAATTGCCTTGCGTGAGCTTGGCAAGCCGATTATCAATACAGCTATGCTGGGTGCTTTTGCCAAAATTTCTGGTTTAATTACGCTTGATTCGGCGAAAAAAGCTGTCATAGAAAATTTAGGCGAAAAATATGACCGGGCAGTTATTAATAAAAATTTGAAAGCCCTGACTGCGGCGTATGAGGCCACTAATCAATAAATAAGAATGAAAAAATTTAAAAATACATTAAGCGGAAATCCAGGCACAACGACTGAATATAAAACTGGCGCCTGGCGGACTTATAAGCCGATTGTGGATCATGAGGTTTGTATTGGCTGTGATATGTGCAATAAAGTTTGCCCTGAAGGAGTTTGTTTCTCAACTGGCGAAAAAAATTCTAAAGGCCGGATTTTTTATGACCGCGATTTGGACTATTGCAAAGGTTGCGGCCTATGTGCCAAAGAATGTCCTGTTTTTGCCATTACCATGATCAAGGACTATAAATAAATTAGGAATTAGGCATTGGGCAATTGGCATTAGGACTAGGTGGGGCGAAAACGCCCGTCTCAATGTCACCCTGATCCTTCGATAAACTCAGGACATGGGCCGAGTTTACACTGAGCTTGCCGAAGTGAAGGGTGAAGGTCATGGTTCGAGAACCTCACCATGACAATAAAGGGCGTTTTCGCCCCATAAAATATAAAATATGAATAAATCCAATATACAAATTATTGAAGGTTCGCATGCCGTGGCTGAAATTGTGAAAAATTTGCGGCCAGCTGTGGTCTCAGCCTATCCGATTACGCCGCAGACGCATATTGTGGAAGATTTGGCTAAAATGAGAGATGAAGGCAGTGCTGATTTTGAATATATTAATGCTGAATCAGAATTTGCCGCGGCCTCAATTGTGCTAGGGGCAAGTGCAACAGGTGTGAGGACCTATACTTCAACTTCCTCACAAGGTCTTTTATTAATGGCTGAGGTTTTATTTAATATTGCTGGTTTGCGTTTGCCCGTGGTTATAACTTGTACCAATCGCGCTGTTTCTTCGCCCATTAATATCTGGAATGACCAGCAGGATGCTGTGACTATCCGCGATGCGGGCTGGCTGCAACTTTATGGTGAAACTAATCAAGAGGTGGTTGATTTGCATATTCTAGCTTACAAGCTGGCTGAAAGTTTACTTTTGCCAGCCATGGTTAATATGGATGGCTTTGTTTTAACCCACACTTATGAACCAGTAGTGATTCCTGATCAAGATTTAATTAAAAAGTTTTTGCCTGCTTATGTTCCGGCTAAAGATTTGATTTTGGATGTGAATAATCCGCGCTCGCTCGGTACTTTTGCGGCGCCTGACAAGTATATGGAAATTCGCCAGGAACTTTTTGAAGATGTCTTGGCCGCCAAAAAAGAAATTATTAAACAAAATACTGAATTTAAGAAAGTTTTTGGCCGCAGTTTGGGCGGCAATGGTTTGGTTGAAGAATATAAAACTAAAGATGCGGAAATAATTTTAGTGGCCATGGGTTCAGTTTGCGGCACGATTAAGGAAACGATTGATCAGCTGAGACTTAAGGGTAAAAAAGTCGGTTTACTAAAAATAATTTCTTTCCGACCGTTTCCTGATGAGGAAGTTGCAGCATCTTTAAGCAAAGCAAAGTATATTGGGATGGTTGATAAATCAATTTCTCTGGGCACAGAAGGAATTTTAGCCAGCGACTTAAAACGAACTTGCTATGGCAAAATCAAAGCGCCTATTAAATCATTTGTGGTTGGTTTAGGCGGCAGGGACGTGACTGAGGCAATGATTGAAAAGATTGTCGGGCTAGTTAAGGGAAAAAATGACGAGACTCAATTTGTAGGGTAATGAATTCCGAAAGCTGAATGCTGAATTATTAATTTTGGAATTCGGCTTTCATAATTCGGAGTTAAAATATTATGAAATATAAGAATCCATTTGAACACCTACTCAATCCCGGCCATACGGCTTGTCCGGGCTGCGGCCAGTTGATTGCAGCTCGCCATGTGCTTGATGCTTGCGGACCAAATACCATTATTGCGAACGCCACTGGTTGTTTAGAAGTGACAACTTCAAAACATCCGACTTCTAGCTGGCGCGTGCCCTGGATCCATTCATTATTTGAAAATCCTTCAGCCGTGGCTACAGGCATTGAGGCGGCTTTAAAAGCCAAGGGTTTAGACAAGAAAGTTAATGTCCTGGCCCAGGGCGGTGATGGCTCTACTTTTGATATTGGCATTGGCTTGATTTCTGGCATGTGGGAAAGAGGCGATAACATATTATATGTATGTTATGACACAGAAGTTTATTCCAATACTGGCTACCAGTCTTCTGGCGCCACGCCGCATGACGCTTTTACGCGCACAGCCTGGCCAGGCAAACAATCAGTTGGCAATATTAAATTTAAAAAGGACATGCTGGCCATTGCCTTGGCGCACAAAGTGCCATACGTGGCTGCCACAACCTCTGGTTTGATTGAAGACATTAAACGCAAAGTTAAAAAAGCTCTGGCTATACAAGGTCCTAAATTTATCCATATATTAACGCCTTGTGTGCCAGGCTGGGGCATTGAGGATAATATGGCCATTGAATTAGGCAAGTTGGCGCAAAAAACCGGATTTTTTCCAGTCGTAGAATTTTTAAATGGGGAAATGATTAGCAATATGAAAGTGCCGCAAGCTGTGCCTAAAGTTGAGGAATATTTAAAGCATCATATTCGCTTTAAGCATTTATTTAAGGATCCGCGGGGCAAAGAGCAGCTGCAGATTTTGCAAAATATTTGCGATGAGAATATTAAGAAATATAATTTAAAATAAATTCTTGATTGGTCTTTCGGTACTTTTTTGCAGAAAAAAGTACCACCTGCCTTCACTTACGTTTCGGCAGGCAGGCAAAAACTTTTATTTTTTAAAAATTTTATAGAGCCTGCCCTGAGCGAGCGAAGCGAGTCGAAGGGCTTAGTTCGTCACCCCAAACTCCAAGCACTATTGATCACTGTCTTGAGCGTCTTTTTGCGCGGCCTGCGGCCGCGCCAGGATTTGATAAAAATTCAAAAATTAATATATAAGAATTTTAAAATTAATCTTAAGGTATGAAGAAAATTATTTTAGTTTTCAGCCTTTGTCTGCTTTTAGTAAGTTTGAGCGCTTGCGGCGCGGCCAAGAAAGAAACTAGTCAGCCTTTTTCAGGCTCAGTTGTGGACTTATTAAAGCTGGGTAAAAGTGCCAAGTGCGTTTTGGTGGCCAAAAGCGACGCAACTATTAGCACAGGCACAACTTACATTTCTGGCAATAAAGCCAGGAGCGATTATGAAATGACAGATCCTAATGGCCAGAAAAGTACTGGGCATTATATTTCTGATGGCACCTGGATGTATACCTGGAACGATACCTATAAGGAACAGGCTATTAAATTCAAGATTGATGAAATGCCTAAAGCCGAGCCGCAAGGCCAGACTGGCGGCGCGAGTTCGAGCGATTTGCAGGATAAAATGGATTACCAATGCTATCCTTGGGTTGCTGATCAGTCCATGTTTAATCCGCCGGCTGGTGTGAATTTTATGGATTACAGCCAGCTTTTTAATCAGCTGCAGAACAAGGGACAGGGAACAGGTGTTGGAGCGCCAAGTTCAGGCAGTGACAACAAATCATTTTGCGTGCAGTGCGATAATATCACAAATGCTGCAGCCAAAGCATCTTGTAAAAAAAGCTTGAATTGCGAATAGAAAAATTAGTGAAAAATTTATTTATAATTGCAGCCCGACATTAGTCGGGTTGCTTTTTTGTCTTGATTTTTAGGCTAATTCTAAGTAAACTGAAGGTATAAAACAAAATGTACGCTGGCAAACGGAGGAAATTAAACAGTTTATGTCACCCTGAGGCTCTCGAAGGGTGACGGAGTCCGTGTCATGGTTCGAGAACCTCATCATGACATTGGGCTATGCCAACATTGGTTATGCCTGAATATTTTAAAAATAAATTCCGGGTGGCATCGATTAGGTTAAATCATTGGGATTATTCTTGGCCAGGATTATATTACTTTACCATCTGTACCAAGGATAGGGATTGTTGTTTGGGTGAAATAAAAAATGATCAAGTGTATTTGTCAGAAATTGGGGAAATTGTATTTGAAGAATGGTTAAATACGCCAAGGGTCAGACCAAATGTGTTTCTGGACGATTTTATTATAATGCCGAACCATATTCATGGGATTGTGGGGATTAAGGAAGTTGGGGATGTTGTAGAGACTCATAGCAATATTAATGATTTCGGCCATCCTCACGGTAGAGACACGGTGCACCGTGTCTCTACAGACCGTAAATTTGGTGGTCTAATGCCGAAATCATTACCATCAATTATCAATACATTCAAAGGTGCAGTTACGCGCCAATGCAATTTGAAAGGATTACATTTTTAATGGCAGCCAAATTATTACGAACATATTATTAAGGACGAGGCTGATTTGACCAGAATTAAAGAATATATTGCCCATAACCCGATCAATTGGGCAAATGATCGTAATAACCCAATTAACATTAAAAACTAATTATAATTTTATGAAAAAAATCCTTTTTGTCCTTTTATTGAGCGTTTTTGTTTTACTGGTGGGTTGTGCGCTTAAAACAGGCACGCCTCAAGCCGTAAATCAGCCGGCTGGTTCTAGCAATAATGCTGCTGTTTCTGGCAAATGCACGCCTGGCTCAGTTGATTTGGCTGGCTATGGCGATAAAGGTAAACTCTTGGCCAATTGTTTTGTCCAATATCCGGGCGAGCCGTCGCGCCAGGATAAAAGTTATTATATTATAGAAGACATCTGCGGCCAGTTTACCAAAGAATTTATGGAAAATATTTTGGGCAAGAAAATTGTTAAAGTAGCGCCGCCTTTAGTTGATGGTTTATATAATTGCTCCTATTATTATGATGATAAAAATTATGTCATGCTGGTCATGGATTATTTAAGCGTGGAAAACCAGAAAAAAGGCCGGGAATACATTGGCCACACGATCAAGGTTGATGACAGAATTCCCATGGAGAATTTTTATGCGGTGCAGGAAAACGGCATTATTAACACAGTTTATCTGGTTTTAGGTCCGGAGAAGTTTATCAGCATTGAAAGGGCCAGCACTGAGGTTTTGCCCGGCGACGAGGTTTTGCAATTCGCAGCCAGGTTAGCTAATGAAATTAAGAGTTATAAATAATAGATGTCTTTCGGTACTTTTTGGCAGCAAAAAGTATCTTTGACTAGTTGGCTTTATGTTCTTTTTTATAACTAAAAAAGAACCCCACCTTCATTTCATTTCGGCGGGCAGGCAAAAAAGTTTTAATTTTTGAATTAGGTTGCAGAGCCTGCCCTGAGCGAGCGAAGCGAGTCGAAGGGCTTAGTTGTCACCCCCAAGCCCCCAGGGAACATTGGGATACGGTTTAAGCGTTTTTTTGCGCCCTCCTCGCTGCGCTTGTCGGGCGCATTACCATAACTATATGAATAAATTTAAAAATTTTTTCCAAGACAAGGTTAGCCTTCTGCTTTTGCTGGTTTTTATTGTTTGTCTGGTCAGCTTAGTTAGTCCGCTCATGCGCAAATACAGCCCTGTTGTGTATTTAGTTTTGTTTTTGCTGGCTTTTATTTATTCTTTAAATGTTTTAAGAAAACAATGGAAAAATTTAGGCAATTTAAAAATAAGCCTGGAGGAGAGAAAAAATTTAATTTATCCGGCCAAAGACCCGGAAATGATTGTGCGCGTCAAATGCAATAATTGTAATTATGAAGGCGAGGCCAGTGAATTTGCTGTAAAAAACAAAGTTGGCTTTAAATTCACCGGGTTATTTTTAACCACCCAAATCTGCCCCCAATGCCAGGCCACCAGAAATTTAACTTTAATCTTGAATAATAATAAGAAAATTGAGATTCCGGATTATCCTGATGCGATGGCCTCCTATAAAAGGTATGGGGAAATAATTATTTTCCTTTTGATTCTTTTTGCCCTGGCCTTTTTATATATGCTGTTTAGAAATAATTGGCAGATCAAATAATTTTGCAATAAATTTAAAAGAAGCGCGTTATTTGACGCGTTTTTTTGAAAAAGAAAAAACCGAGAATTTCTTCTCGGTCGAGGTTTTAATAACCCGCTTCTTTGGCCCAAATACTTAGGCATTCAGGCATCGCTTCTTCCCACTGCGCTGCACTCAGCAAAAAAAGTTTTTGCTTGAATGCCTGGGTAGAAGTCACTCTCGGACACAGATCATCGTCAAGCACTTTTATGCCCCAGCTGTTGGCGATCTGACATTCGTGCTCATAGGCTGCCAATTCATTTTGCCATTGAATTCGGCACTGTCTGGGAGTATCTTTTTTGTCTGGACTTTTCGGCCTGGCAATGTCTTTTTCCTCTTGGTCTTTGGCATTTTCCCATTGGACCCAGTGCAGATACTCATGGCCTAGCACCAGCCAAAGATTGTATATTTCTTCCGGATTTTTGCGCAGCTCTGCCAGTTTATTGCCATTGATTGTTATGACTGGCAGTTCACCAGCTCTGCCGGGTTGGATCATGCTGGCCGGCACTATGCCAAAGCTCGCATAAAGGTCCACGGGACTTGGTCCTGGTTGGCCATTTGGTGTGATTGACCAGCTCAGTCTTTTGTTCAGAAAGTCATTTTGCATGGCTTGACTAATCTGGACATCAGGCATGTCGCCAATTACTTGTCCCATGCAAACCACCCAGGTGTTCGAGTTTTCAGGTACAAAGTCCTGGCAGATAGCCTCGGTGATATGAGGTCTTTGTCCAGGTGCGGTTTTGGGAATTTTGCTGAGTGGTATCAGCGGCCAGCTTTTTGCGTAGTCAGCGGCGGTTTTCGGGCCGCTCTTCAGGAAGATAATCAGCCCTATGATAGCAATGATGAGGATCGTAAGCAGTAGCCAGTAATCCTTGAAGCGGTTGTGGGGTTGTTTCTGTTTGTTGTTTTCTTTTCGCGCCCTAGTCAATCGTTTCTTTTTGCCCATTCATTTTCTCCTTTATCCTGAAATTAGCTTCTGGCATGGAAAGGACGATACCCTTAACTATTAAGGGTAGCCTATCTTGAAGCTTTTGTCAATGTTTCTTGGCTCAAATTAGATGTTGTTTTGGTGAGATAAAAAATAATCAGATGTATTTATCAGAGATTGGGAAAATTGTATTTGAGGAATGGTTAAATACGCCAAGGGTCAGACCAAATGTGTTCTTAGACGATTTTATTATAATGCCGAACCATATTCATGGGATTGTGGGGATTAAGGAATTTGGGGATTTTGTAGAGACGCATAGCAATATTAATGATTTCGGCCATCCTCACGGTAGAGACACGGTGTACCGTGTCTCTACAGACCGTAAATTCGGTGGTTTAAAGCCGAAATCATTGTCATCGATTATTAATACCTTTAAAGGTGCGGCATCGCGTCAATGCCATAAGGATAATTTTGATTTTCAATGGCAGCCAAATTATTACGAACATATTATTAAGGACGAGGCTGATTTATCCAGAATTAAAGAATATATTGCCCAAAATCCGATAAATTGGGCATCCGACAGAAATAATCCTTTAAATATAAAAATAAAAAGATAAAATAATTGTATTATTGATAAATGTTTTGAGCGTTTTTTAAAGCAGCCTCGCCCTGCTTCGAAGGGCTCGGCTGCTTTTTTTACTTTTTATTTTATGGTAAGATAGGAAAAATCAGGAAGGAGGGAAAATCATGAAATTCCTAGACCACAGATCCAGATCATGGGTTCTTTTACGGCGAAAATATCCGAAATTTGTGAGACGAGAAGATCCGGAATTGTTGAGCCTATTAATCGGGGGAATCCATCGCTGGTTTGATTTTTTTGGTGAAAAGCCATGGTCAGAGCTTTACGGCTATGTTGATGCTGATTGTATGAAGCACCGGGAGCAAAGGCATCACATTGAGGGCATCAGCGCCTGTGTCCATGTGTTTACTCGCGCTTATGGTCCCCAGTACCAGAAAATAATCAGGGACATAGCTGAAGATCATGTGGCGGCTGACTGGCGGGGAGAAATTCCGCAAATGGGTGATTATACAGTCTGGTTTTGGAAGGAGAGACGGGGATATTAAAAAGCGCGCTTAATAACTAAGTCGCGCTCTTTTTTCCCTTAAAATTTTCAATTGACTTAGCGTCATTTCAGGCGTAAAATTTAAGTAAATCCTCAGCGAAAAATCAATATTTTACATATTGCCGGTGGACGCCGTTTTTCTAGAATAGTAGATACAGCTGCTGGTAGGTTAAAACCAGGTAAGGATTATCCGCATGATCAGGCTAGTGCTCATGAAATTTATTATCAAATTCAGTCTGTCCTTAAAAAAAAGGTTAAACCAGCCATTAAAAATAAAGCTCTTTTAATCAGCGAATATGTTCATTCCGGCGATTCTATTTTGGCCCTCAAACAAACCCTGCAAGACGCCGGGATTAGATTTGATATTGCAGTTATTTATGGCTGGCAAACTGAGCAATTAAAAGATTCTGACACAGAGGTATTTAGCGGATCAGGGCATATTATGGAAGATAATCCGTTTTTAAAAAAATCACCTGCTTTTGTCGGGGTGGCAAAAGGTGATAAGTATTTACCGTTCCCGGAATTATATGCCAAGGTTGCTAAACAAAAGGGGAAATTTATGAGTCTGGAACAGGAAAAGGGTTTGTCCTCGGCTTATGAATTTACTGAAGACGAACAAGGAGATTATTATTCAGATGATGAAGAAAAAAGAGCAAAAGCAAAAAAACAAAGGGAAGAACGCTGGTTGAAATTGTATGACCAATATCAGTTGACCAATAAAAATATCACGCCGGAAGATTTGCAGGATTTTAGGGATAAAATCAAAAAAACACGCCAGGATATTGAAACTATGGCTGAAAAAGTGGTGAAGATAGTCTGGAAACAGTAATTAAAACAAAAACAAAAAATGTATCTGGGCAAAGATGTTTATTGTCATCCTGAGGCTCTCGAAGGGTGACGCAGTCCGTTAACTCTAAATTATGTATAAAAATTATTGGATTTATATTGTTTTATGTAATGACGATTCTTATTATATTGGGGTTACTAATAATATTAAAAGAAGAATTTGGGAACATAATAATGATGACAATAAAAATTGTTACACATATAAAAGACGTCCAGTTAAATTGGTGTATTGTGAAAATTTTTCAAATATAAATTCGGCGATCAGAAGGGAAAAACAGATTAAAGGATGGTCAAGGAAAAAGAAGCAGTCATTGATTAGTGAAAATTTTGTGAAGTTAGTAAAATATTCTAAACGTAAATATCCAAATAAATAAGGCCCAATGTATGGTTCGAGAACCTCACCATGACATTGGGCTATGCCAATTGTCCTGTTAATTGGGAATTTGATAGAAATAATCCCATAAATATAAAATAAAAATTTTTATGAAATATGACATTGCTATTATTGGCGGGGGACCGGCTGGATTAATGGCCGGAGTGCGTGCAGGGCAGCTGGGCGCTAAAGTCATTTTGTTGGAAAAAAATCTAAGTCTCGGGACAAAACTTTTTTTGACCGGCGGCGGACGCTGCAACCTGACTAATAAAATAGAAGAGCCGCGGGTTTTTGTCTCCCGGCTTGGCAGTCAGGCTAAATTTTTATTTTCGGCTCTGCATAAATTCGGAGTTAAAGAAGCCTTGGATTTTTTCCAGAGTCGCGGTTTGAAAACCAAAGTGGAAAATGATAACCGGGTTTTCCCGGCCAGCAATAAAGCCGCTGATGTCCTGGCTGTTTTTCTTAAAGAACTAAAAAAATATAAAGTGGAAATCCGCACCAAGAGCCAGGTTAAAAAAATTGTCAGCCAAGATAATAAAATAGTTAAAATTGTCTTAACTAGTGGCCAGGAAATTTTGGCCAATAATTTTATCCTGGCTACTGGCGGTAAATCATATCCGCAAACCGGTTCCACTGGCGACGGTTATAAATGGCTCAAGCAAATGAATCATTCCATAATTTCTTTGCAGCCTTGCCTGACGCCAATTATTGTCGCGGCTGATTTTATCAAAGTTTTGGAAGGCTTGAGTATTAGTCAGGCCAAACTCAATCTTTATCTGGGTATAAAAAAAATTGCCAGCACCACTGGTGATGTGATTTTTACAGCTAGTGGCTTAAGCGGTCCGGCAGCTTTAGATTTGAGCCGCTTTATTGATCCCGAGGCAATTAAGGATTTAAAGGTAGAAGTTGATTTTTTACCGCAGCTGGAATCGTCGGCTTTGGATAAAAAGTTGCAGCAAATTTTCAAAAGCGGCGCTAAGCAGATTAAAAACAATCTTGGCGGTTTGGTCAGCCCGAAATTCAAACCAGTCTTATTTAAACTCAGTAATATTAACCCAGACAAAAAATCCAGTCTGATTAGCCGTCAGGAAAGATTGGCCTTGGTGAAATTATTGAAAAATTTTAAACTTAAAATAAAAGCTCTGGCTGGTTTTGAGCGGGCCATGATTACCAAGGGCGGGATCGCTTTAGCTGAAATTGATCCCCAAACCATGCGTTCCAAAAAAATAACTAATTTATATTTGGCAGGAGAGATTCTTGATCTAACAGGACCGACCGGCGGTTATAATCTGCAAATCTGCTGGACAACAGGTTATTTGGCGGGGGAGTCAGCGGCAACTGGTATATTGTGATCATTTATTTTTTAAAATAATTTGAAACTTATGAAAAAAATTATTTTGTGTTTAACTGTGGGCGTGTTTTTGCTAACTGCTTGCGGCCAGCCAAGTCCTAGTTCTGGTAGTTCTAACACTCAAAGCAAGTCTGGCAGTAAGTCATCTGACATTACTGCTGTCTGTAATTATTTTCCCAAAGAACTCATTGAAGAGGCGATTAATAAACCCATTGTCAAAGTAGAAGTGCCGTTTGTAGATGAAAAAAGTTGTTTCTACTATACCCAATACAGTGAGACTTTTGATCATACTCCTTATGGCGATGAGCCGGGCGGCACGCCTGTTGTCGTAGTTTATGATGATAAAGATTTTGCCAAGGACAAGGCCTATAATGAAACGCACGGCAGCAAATTCGCCAAAGATGATTCGATCTCCATGGATAATTATGTGGTGCGCGACAATACCAACGAGGTCTGGCAGGTGGTTTTGATTTTGGGTAATGACAAATATATTAGAATGCATTTTGTGCATCAGGCGATTACTGGGCCGGAACTGCTTAAAATCGGCGTTAGGTTTGCGCAAAAAATCCAGACCGGTAAATAAAATTTAACAGCCTGAGAAAATTAGTTTATATGAATATTTTTTATTCTCCCCAATGTTTAGATTATATTCCCCTGGCTTCGCTGGAAATGCCGAGCCGGGTGAAAAATTGCGCTGAATTTCTTAACGCCAGAAATTTTGAATTTAGCCAGCCGCAGCCGGCCAGCCTAGAAGATATTTTGGCAGGGCACAGCCAGCGCCTGGTTAATGAAGTGCAAAAAGAAGCTAATGATGACATTACTTCAGCCAATTCCATGACCATGTTTGATTACGCTGCTTTGTCAGCTGGCAGCGCTATAATGGCCGCCGGCTTAGCTTGGGGAAAAAAGACTAAGACTTTTTCATTGATGCGGCCGCCTGGTCATCATGCGGGCCGTGACTTTAACGGCGGTTTTTGTTATTTTAATAATTTGGCGATTGCCGTTAAAAAATATTTGAGCCAGGCTGGCAAAATCGCGATTTTGGATTTGGATTGCCATCATGGCAATGGCACGCAAGATATTTTCCTGGGCCAGCCTAATGTGCTTTATGTTTCCCTGCATCAAAATTCACTTTTCCCTGGCACTGGTTTAAGTTCAGAGCTTAACTGCCAGAATTTTGTTTTGCCGCCCCTGACCGGTCCTGATACTTATTTAGAAACATTAGATTTAGCATTGCGGCAAATCTATGACTTTCGGCCGCAATTATTAGCCATCAGTCTGGGGCTGGATACTTACAAGGAAGAATTGTTAGCTGACATTAAATTGGAAAAAGAGACTTACGGCCAAATCGGGCAAAAGGTGGCGGCTTTAAAACTGCCGACTTTCGGAGTTTTAGAAGGCGGTTATAACACCTTTGCCATGCCTGAATGCTTATTTAACTTTTTGTCGGGCTTAGGCGTTTAAATATTAAATAAAAATTATGAAAAACAATTGGCTTAAATTAATTATTGCCATTATAATTTGTGAGGCAGCGGGCGGTATTGGCTCTATCTTTACTGCCAATTCAGTGGCAATCTGGTTTCCAACCTTAAATAAACCCAGTTTTAATCCGCCGAATTGGCTTTTTGCACCTGTCTGGACTTTATTATTTTTGCTCATGGGGATTGCTTTGTATTTGGTCTGGCAAAAAAAATCAAACCAATGGGTTAAAACTGCAGTAATGATTTTTGCTTTTCAGTTAATCCTAAATATTGCCTGGTCATTTTTATTTTTCTTTTTGCATAATCCCTTAGCCGGTTTGATTGAAATAATCTTTTTGTGGCTTGCTATTTTGCTGACCATTATTTACTTTTATAAAATTTCCAAGCCTGCGGCTTATTTATTGCTACCTTATCTGCTTTGGGTTTCTTTTGCCGCAGTTTTAACGTATTTTCTTTTTCGCCTGAATTAATTATAAATTCAGCGAATAAGCGCCAAAAATGAGCTGGCGCTTTTTTGTTTTTCCCAGTTTGGGGCACGCGCGCTTGACCGGGTTATCTAGCTGTGATAGAATGTCACTAATTAGTGCTTGGTGAATTTGTGAGATTAAAAACGAAAATTTGTCCACGAAACTTCACGAAAAATTTTGTGCTATTTCGTGAAATTATTTAGTGATTCATTAAACATATATATCTATGGTTAAAAAAGACAAAATCGTCATCAAAGGTGCGCGCGTGCATAATTTAAAGAATATAAATGTGGAAATCCCCAAAAATAAATTTGTGGTGATTACCGGGCTTTCAGGTTCTGGCAAATCTTCATTAGCTTTTGATACGATTTTTGCCGAAGGGCAACGCCAATATATGGAAAGCTTATCTTCCTATGCCCGCCAGTTTATGGGCGTCATGGACAAGCCTGATGTGGATCAGATTGAAGGGCTTTCGCCCGTCATTGCCATTGACCAAAAATCCACTTCCAATAACCCGCGTTCTACCGTGGGTACGATTACGGAGATTTATGATTATCTCCGTCTTTTATTTGCCAGAATCGGCATTATCCGCTGTCCTAAATGCGGAGCCAAAATAGAAAAATTGAGCGCGGATCAGATTGTAGAAAAAATTTTGCAGCTGCCGCCGCAGACGCGCATTGCAGTTTTGGCGCCTATTGTTATGGCTAAGCGCGGCAAGCTTGACCACTTGGTAAAAAAAATGAAAAAGGCCCAGTTTTATCAGCTGCGTTTGGATGGCAAGCTCTATGCCATGAATGAAATTGAGAAATTATTAATTGATGAAGATAAAGAGCATGATCTGGATGTTTTAATTGATTATGTTTTTGTGGAAAAAATGCGGCCGGAAAAATTAAGGCAGAGCAAATTATACTTGGCCGTAAAAAGTGCCGTGGATTTGAGTAATGGCATGGTCAAGATCTGGCGCAAAGATAATAATGCTGAATTATTATTTTCCCAGCATTTGCATTGTGCCAATTGCGACTTGAATTTGCCGGAAATAGAATTGCGCAGTTTTTCTTTTAATTCGCCTTTTGGCGCCTGTCCCAAATGCATGGGCTTGGGCGTTAATCTGGAAATAGACCCTGAACTGGTGGTTTTAAACCCGCGCCTGACCATTGAAGAAGGCGCCATTAAAGTCTGGACGCGCCTGACTTCTAATCAGCCGCTCCAGCATAAAATTATTGAAGCCATGGCGCGGACTCACCATATTCCTCTGAATAAGGCCGTGGAAAAAATGTCCGCCAAAGGCGGATCCGCCTCTGGCGGAAAAAAAGATTTGGACCTGATACTTTATGGCACTGGTAATGAAGAATACGATATCGATGGCAAAAAACACAAATTTGAAGGCGTCATTCCTTTTTTGGAGAAAAAGTATAAGGAAACTGATTCTGATTATGTGCAAAAGGAAATTGAGGATTACATGCGCGAAATAATTTGCCCAGAATGTAAAGGCAAAAGATTAAAGCCTGAAAGCCTGGCTGTGACAATTTTGGAGCAAAGCATTGCCGACTTGGTAAAAATGGATTTGCAGAGTCTGGTTAATTTTTTTAGCGCCATGGAAAAAGATTCTAAAGCCAAAAAAGGCAAATTTGCTTTGAATGAAAATGAATTTAAAATAGCCGGGCAACTTATTCGTGAAGTTAGGCGCCGTTTGGAATATTTAATTGCAGTTTCTTTGGATTATTTGAATTTAGACAGGAGCGCCACTACTTTGGCTGGCGGCGAAGCCCAGCGCATCCGTTTGGCCAAACAAATTTCTTCTTCTTTAACTGAAATAATTTATGTGCTGGATGAGCCTTCTATTGGTTTGCACCAGCGCGATAATAATCGTTTGATTGAAACTCTAAAAAAATTGCGCGACATGGGCAATACCGTGATTGTGGTGGAGCATGATCAGGCTATTATGGAAGCAGCTGATGTGGTCATTGATATGGGTCCTGGCGCCGGCGAGTACGGCGGCCAAGTCGTGGACATTGGCACTTTGGATAAAATCAAGAAAAATAAAGAATCATTGACTGGTTTATATCTTTCAGGCAAATACAAAATTGAGCCGCGTAAGTCTTACCGTAAAGGCAATAATAAATTTGTGACTGTGAAAGGCGCGACTGCCAATAACTTGAAAGATCTGGATGTGAAATTCCCCTTAGGAGAATTTGTTGCTGTAACAGGCGTATCTGGGAGTGGCAAATCAACTTTAGTGACTGATATTTTATCCCGTGCTTTGGCCAAATATTTTTACCGCGCCAAAGAACAGCCGGCCGAACATAAGGAAATTGTAGGCTTAAATAATTTAGATAAGGTGATCACCGTTGACCAGTCGCCAATTGGCCGCACGCCGCGTTCTAACCCGGCTACTTATACAGGAGTCTTCACCTATATCCGCGATTTATTTACCCAGATTCCTGAAGCCAAGATGCGCGGTTTTGACGCCGGCAAATTCAGCTTCAATGTCGTAGGCGGTCGTTGTGAAACCTGCTCTGGTGAAGGCTTAGTCAAAATTGAAATGCAGTTTTTGCCCGATGTTTATATTGAATGTGAAGAATGCCATGGCAAACGCTATACCAAAGAAGCTTTGGAGATCCATTACCGCGGCAAAAACATCGCTGATATTTTGGACATGCCCATTGACGAAGCTAAAAGATTTTTTTCTGACATTCCTATTATTCACGAGAAATTAATGATTTTATGTGATGTGGGCTTGGGCTACTTAAAATTAGGCCAGCCAGCCACGACTTTATCTGGCGGCGAAGCGCAAAGAGTAAAACTGGCGACTGAACTTTCACGCCGTGCCACAGGCAAGACCCTTTATATTTTGGATGAGCCAACTACAGGTTTGCATTTTGATGACATTAATCGTCTTTTGGGTGTTTTACAAAAATTGGTTGACAAGGGCAATACTGTTTTAGTCATTGAGCATAATCTGGACGTGATGAAATCAGCTGATTGGATAATTGACATGGGACCAGAAGGCGGGGATAAGGGCGGTGAGATTGTGGCTCAGGGTACGCCTAAAGAAATAACCAAGGTAAAATCAAGTTACACTGGCCAATATTTGAAAAAAATTTTAAAATAAAACAAAAAGGAGGCGTCATGGGCGAAAAAGCATTGATTCCTGGCAGTGATGGTGATGTTCTGGAGAAAGATGAGGCGACGGCACGAAAAGCTTCAGAACCAACTGGCGGCTACAATTTTTTTGAGCATCATTGCCTGCCCTTGGGCGAGCAAAGATGTCAAAGATGCACGCAACCCGCGTGTCCTTTCTGCTGACCAGCATGGGTTAGGCGGAAAGAAAAACGAGGGAATTCTCCTCGTTTTTTCATTTTTTTATTTTTGCTATAATAAATTATATAACAGGCCTTCCTTTAATTAAATTAAAACTATGAATAAAAATTTAATTTGGCTCTTAGTCATCATAGTAATAATTGCCGTTATTATAGGCACTTATTATTTTGTAATAACCAAGCAAAATTATGCAGGACTAGAAACTCTTAGCTTAAATCAAAATATTAATGCAACGCCTGTTCTGCCCGAGGTGTCAGCTACTATGCCAGATAATACGAATTTGCCTTTGGCGCCAGTTGTTTCACCACCGTTGGTGGCGCCGCCGCCAGCCTTACCAGCAGTTCAAGAAGTGCAGATTGCTAATTTTGCTTTTAACCCAGCTAGCTTAACGATTAAAGTCGGGGATACAGTTACATGGATTAATGATGACGAGCCAATGCACCAGATTGCCAGCGCGAGCTTTGGCAGTTCTAATTTAAACACTGGTGATAGTTTCAGTTTTACTTTTAGTCAGGCAGGCAGTTATGATTACTATTGCGCGATTCATCCTTTCATGACCGGAAAAATTATAGTTAGTCAATAAAATTTTAGAATAAAAAAGTCAGTTCTGTCATGGTGAGCATAGTCGAACCATTAGAGCTGATTTTTTTATTTATTGTTTTTGTCGCCCTTCGACTAAGCTCAGGGTGACAAAAACTATTTGACGCATTGCTGCCAGAGCAAATCAAAAATAGTTTTCATGGAATTGTATAAAGCTTTTGATTCAATGACCACGATGAAGAGGTGGTCTTTAAGAGAAGTTAAAGCGACTTTATTATCAAAAAGTGAGATGTCCATATCCAAAGTCAAGCCTTTGGGCAAAAATTTAAATTCCGCGTTTTTTTTCTGGGCTTGTTTGGCGAATTCTCGATCCCTAGTGGTATCGCGCAAGATTTGTTTGCACTTATTGCTGGCTGGCATTTTATTTTTAAAATAATCAATCCAGCGATCAATCTCATCTGGCATGTATTCGGCTACTCCGGAAATAGAGGTTATATAATATGCTTCCTTGACCATTTCAGTCTGACGATAAACACTCAAAACACCTTCTTGGCCTTCAAAATAATTTATCTTGGGTTTCCAAAGTGATTGATTATAAATTGCTAATAATGCAGGCAGTGCATCTTTTAGGTTGGTTAAGGTGTTTTTAAGATCATTTACGATTTTAGTAGGTTCAACAGCAACATAGCGGTTAATTTTACTGTCAGGTATAAAACTGACATAACCGCGTTTAATTAAACCTTCCAAGAGCAAATAGATAATTGATCTTTTAAGTTTTGCCCGTTGAGCAATTTCTGTCACAGTAGCGCTGCCTAGTTCTGAAAGGGCAATATAGGTTAAAGCTTCCTTTTCTGTAAATCCAGACTGTTGAAGTATTTTGGTTAATTGTTCATTCATATTAATATTTTTATATTTAATTATGTTTTTATTCTAGCAGCTTGGGGATTATTTGTCAATATTATTGATAAAAAATAAATAAATTTGGCTAATTTAGCTAATTTAAGCAATTAAATAGATTCAAAATCATTGACAATAGCGATTTTGTACTATAAAATGCAATTAGTAATCAATAAGTGGAGGAGCGCAAAATTGCGGTCGTGCAGCTATGTAGCGACGCAAAAAGAAGGTTCAAATCCTTCCTGCAAAAACAGTCGTGCAATTAAGCAGCCAGCCAGCCGCACAATGTGCAGCCACGCAGCAGTGCAGCCGCTCAATAGTGTATAAATCACGCTCCACTTAACGCGCCGTTCCGCAACGCGGGACGGTTTTTCTTTGAAAAAAAATTAAAAAAAGAGGAGGAGAGCATGAAGAAAAGGATTGAGAAAGCCAAGGTTTGGTCAGATTTAGTATGGTCACAAGCAGCTTTGGCTTGGACTAAAAGGCAGCAAGATCATAATTATCGCCGCTATCTTGCTCAACCAGGAATCTGTAAGGCGCTTAGCTCTTTGGATCTGCCAAAGCAGCCAAAAGTGATTGATCTGGGTTGCGCTGAAGGATCAGAAACTTTTTTTATGGCGCAGACCCTAAAAAAGCTTGGTTATAAGCCGCGAGTTTATGGCTTTGATCCCCATGCCAAGATGATTGCTAAGGTTCAAAACATAATTTTTGACCGAGGAACACTGTTTAATTTACTTGGCAAGTACCGGCTGCTGGCTAAAGTTGATTTGCTGACTTCAGTATTTGTGCTCCAAGAACTGCCATCTTTGGACAATTTTTTGTCGGAAGTCTCGCAAGCTCTAAGCCCCAAAGGCAAGGCAGTATTTATGATTGTCCACCCTGATTTTGGCACAGCTTTGCTGAAAAAGTCAGCCTTGGTTCTAAATAAGAGCTTGAGTTCAAATGCTGACTGGGAGTTTGCTGCTGCTTATCCGATTGTGGAAGAAAATGCTCAGACTTTTTTCCTGCCTTATTTTCATCGCTCCTTGTCTGGCTACATTGCCAGGCTGGAAAAACAGTTTCAGGTCTTAAGCATTACTAGCTTAATGCCAAGCCAAAAAATCTTGAGTTATTGCCAACGCCAAAAGATATCGCCTTTTTACCGGCATGCGGGCAATGTCTATTGGCCGGAAATTTCTAACCAGGTCTCAAGCCTGTTAATCACAGTCACCAAAAAGGAGGTAGAAAAATGAAAAAGTTTGATAAGTGGTTGTTAAGATTGTTTGGACTGGTCGTGGCAATTTATTTTGCCAGTTATTATTTCGTGGCTATTCCCAGTCTGCTCTTTAATTGGCCCGTTATTTTGGGCGAAAAGTGGAATACGAGAGGGACAACGAATCCAATTGTCAAGGTACTTGATCAACAAGAAAATGAGGGTATAGTAGTGGAAGGGCCAACGAAGCTGGGTGGCGGCGTGTGTGTTATTGGAGTGGTTTTTGGTGAGCTCAGGGATCGGCGGAGTGTTTTGGCCGTGTTTATTCCTGAAAATCGTCAAATTGTTTTGGGTCAAAAAGTTAAGGTCAGAGTTAATTTGATATCTGAAACTTACCATGAAAGCTTTTTTGTCAGAGTGTCGCAAGAGGAAATGTCAAAAAGTAAGCCTTGAAAGGAGGCAATAATGGATTACAAAACACAATGGCGTCTATGGCGTAAGGTGCCGACAGGGCTTGTCTGCTTCATTATTGCCTTTGTCGTTGCTGGCGCCATCAGCGAAAAACACCTTTTTACTATCGGAGTGCCGCTGACTTATTTGCTGGTTAAGCTTTCGCAATACCTAAAGGCAAAGTTTAAACTTTAAGTAACCAAAAAGACTCCGACGTATGTCGGAGCCTTTTTTTATTTTATTTCTTTTTCTTTTCAGAAATTGATTTTAAGCGTTTTTTATAAGCTCGAGTGTAATAAAGTTTAGCGCGTGAAACTCTTTTTTGATCCACTAGCTCAATTTTGTCAATTAAGGGGGAATAGAGCGGAAAGATTTTTTCCACACCAATGCCTTCGCTGATTTTTCTGACTGTGATAGTCGCACCAGGTTCCAGGCCGTGCTTATGGGCAATAATCAGTCCTTCATAAACCTGAATTCTTTCTTTTTCTTCGCCCTTGGCAGTCACATCTTTGATTCTTTGGTGAACGCGCACAACCATGCCAGGTTTAAGCTGGGCTTTCTCAATAGTTTTATAAGTTGATGTTTTTGCTGTTGCCATATTAGTGAAATTAGAGATTAGAAACTAGAAATTAGGGATTGAGGGCGAAAACGCCCTTTGTCTATTGTGTCATTTCGAGCAAAGTCGAGAAATCCCTCAATGACTTAGGGATGCCTCCGCTTCGGTCGGCATGACAAAGGGCGTTTTCGCCCAAGTAAATAAAAAGAAATCCGTGGGGATTTGTAATCTTAGTTTAGCTTATTTAGCAAAAAGCGTCAAGATTAGCTGTCTATTGGGCTTTTTTCAAGGCTGATAATATGCGAGTGGCTGCTTGGGAAGCAGTTATTTTAGTGGTATCAATGATCAGATTGTAATTGGCTTTTTGGGTAAAGTCCAGATGATAATATTTTTTATAACGCTTTTTATCAATGGCCATTCTAGCTAAAATGGATTTTTTCAGCCCAGCCAATGATTTAATGGCGGCTTCATTGCGTTTCTTTAAATCATTTTGATTTTGGATTTCGCGCCAGATTCTTTTGGCTCCTTCATTGACATTAACATTTATAAATATTTTAAATGATTCAGGCAAAAAATAAAATTGGGTGCGACCTTCAACAATAACAATTTTTTTCTTAGCCATTTGGCGGGCTTGAGCCGCAACTTGCTTATCAATATCCACGTCAGTCTCGGGGTGAGTCAGGGCATATTGGTTTAATTCGGCCAAAGTCATGCCTTTGCTTTTGGCCAAAGCCCTGCGAATTGCGCCGACGTAAATGCGTCTGGCTTTTCCGCCAGAGGCGGATCCGCCCTTGGCGGATAATTTTTGGCCTAAAATTTTGGCAATGGTTGATTTGCCGCTGCCAGGTGTGCCGGAAATGGTAATTATTAATTTTTGTTTTGGCATATTTATATCTTACCATACAGGGTAGAATGGAGCATCTGCTCCTTTCTCGCCAAGAGCAGATGCTCTTGGCTACCCGCTATTTATTTTAATTCTTTAATTATTTTTTGTAATTTAATAGGTAGCTTTGATTTAAATACCAGAGTCTGACCATCTAAATTTTGGAAGTTGAGAATGGTTGAATGTAAAAATGGGCGATCTAATTCTAATTTTTCCTTGACCCATTTTTGCCAGTAAAGTTTATCTCCGACAATCGGATGCTGAATGGCATTCAAGTGGGCGCGGATTTGATGAGTGCGGCCTGTTAATATTTCCACTTCCAGCAAACTAAAATTTTTAAATTGCTTAGTCACGACATATTTAGTAATTGCTTCTTTGCCGCCTTGCTCCTGGGATTTAACTGCCATCCTGCCTTTATTGACTGAACGGGCAATGGGTAAATCAATCGTGCCTTCTGGCCTTTCCATGGTGCCGTAAACTAAAGCTGTGTAAGTTTTTTTTACTTTTCTGTCCTGAAATTGCTTTTTAAAATAATCAAAAGCTTTTTGTGTTTTACAGATGAGCATGAGGCCAGAGACACTTTTATCCAAGCGATGCACAATGCCTGGCCGCAGCGGATCATCGCCCACATTTTTAATTTTTGGATAACGCGCCAAAAGGCCGTTAGCTAAAGTGTCAGTTTCCATTTTCTCGGTGGGGTGGATCAAAAGACCAGCTGGCTTATCAATGACTAAAATGTCATCATCTTCATAAACAATTTTAAACTTCACCTTTTTATTAGGCTCCAGTTTCTTTTCTTTAGTTAAAGCTTTGATTTCCTTGGCAGCCGTAACCTTAATCAAATCGCCAACTTTTAAAAAATTATGGACATTAGATTTTTTGCCATTTACCAAAATCTGGCCGGCTTTAATCAGCTTTTGAATCTGGCTGCGGGAGATGGGTAGTTTGGTGACTAAAAATTTATCCAGTCGCTGTTTATTTTCCTGTTCAGTTATTTTAAATTGCATAGTTATAATAATTATTCTTCTTTATGAAGTTGCTTCTTTATGAATTCTATTGCTTCTTCTTTATTAGTCACCACTTTGTTTAATTGAGCTTCTCTTAGTTTTAGATGTAAGTCGCCAATGGCAGGGCCTGGCGCTAAACCTGTTATTTTCATAATTTCATGGCCATCAAGCAATGGAGGAGGCAATTTAATTTTTTCCTCACGCTTAGGTAGCGCCGCAATTTTTTCTTTTAATATATAATACCCAGCTGTATTAGGGCCATGGGGTGTAAGGCAGGCCAGGTCATCAGCAAAACAGACCATCAGTAATTCCTTGCCTAATTGAGGATTTTTAAAAAATTTTTTTTCTAAAGTTGTTGCTTTGATAGATGTGGCATTTTCTCCTTTACTGAGCATGTGATTTTCAATCAGCCAAACCAGGTTGTCTTTGTTTACCAGGCCGTCGTAACTAGGCAGAGTCAAACGATTGCAAATTTGGCGGGCTAAGTCAGCGCTGGCTTGTTCATGACCGTAAAAAGTTATTCTTTTTTTTGTTTCATCTAATCCTTGGGTTTGAGGTTTGGCAATATCATGGAGGAGTATTGCTAAAAGGACTTCCAGTGGCGGTTTGTCTTCGCCGAATTCGTCTTTAAATTCTTCCGACTGCGTATGGGCCAAGGCTAAGAGCGTGTGTTGCCAAACATCACCTTCGCTATGAAATTCCGGAGGTTGCTCACAACCCTTGAGCTCTAATAATTCAGGCATTAATTCTTTTAATAAACCGCTTTGCTCATAAAGCTCCAGGGTTTTAAGGGGATTTGCCTGGCAGGCCTTTAAAAATTCTTTGGCGATTACTTCTGGCGCCACAAGTCGTTCTTTTTTGCCATGCGCATTGGTTCTTTCTTTATTAATGTTGGTTGCTAAATTTTTTAGAGCTTGCCAGGTTGATTTTTCAAGTTTAAAGTCAAAATAAGCAGCAAAGCGTAAGGCTCTGAGCATGCGTGAATAATCTTTTTTAAACCCTTCTTCCGGATTTCGAACTGATTTAATTTCTTTCTTGGCTAAACTGGACAGGCCGCCAAAAGGATCAATTATGCTTTTACTTTTTAAATCTACGGCAATGGCATTAAAGGTAAAATCACGGCGCGATAAATCATCTTCAATGCTTAAATTTGGATCACCTTTTATATCCGGATTGCCAAAGCCGCCTATGCCTTCAATTGAAAAGTCGGCGTGGGGGAGGACAATGTCCATGGCTTCAGCTGCTTCAGGATCTTGCGGCGTGAATTTTATGACATTAAAATTTTTACTAAGCAAAACAACCTTGCCTTTTGCTTTTAAAAATTTAACCAGTTGATCAGGATCAATTCTATTAATGACAAAATCAAAATCCTTGGCCATTTTTTTAATCCCGACAGCCGCATCTCGAACCATGCCTCCAGTTAGGTAAATATTAGCTTCAGGAAATTGCTGGTAAAAATCTTCTAAAAATTTCAAATCAGGTTCTGCCTCTATTTTTTTAGCAAAATCTTTTAATAATTTTTCAAACAGCGGCAATTGGGAAGCCACTTCTTTTGCCTCTGGTTTTTTGTAGGTTAATTTTTCTTTCATCAATTTATTTTATTCAACCCATTTAATTTTACTAAAATATTCTTTCTTTCTTTGCTCTTCGTATTTGTCTAGCTGGGGGGCAAGTTCTTTAAGTTTGGCTTCTGATAATTTATTCAATTCCTTGAGTCTTTTTTGCAGTTTAGCTTTGGTGTTCTTTTTAGGATCTTCCAAAACTTCAGCCAGCAAGGCATTTAAAAGTAAGCCGATTTTGGGGCCAGGTTTGATTTTTAGCATTTTCATGACATCTTCACCATTAACTTTAAGCATTTTGACGGAAATAGGGTCTAACTGGACCTCGTGTAATCTTTTTTCTAATTCCATAAGCTTAAAAGGTTTGGCTTTGGGTCGGCCCATGCCCAGCCGATCACAAATGCGCAGCTGAATTTCTTCGTCAATATTTTCTTTACCCACACGCACCAAAAGGCGTCTGATGGCCGCGTCAGTGATAGTGCCCAGGCTGTAGAAAAACATGTGATGGCGGACAAGGTGGGAGACTTTATTAATCACTTCATTGGGATATTTTAAACGCTGCAGAATTTTACGCGTGATTTTGGCGCCCACAATATCGTGATTGTAAAAAGTGCTATCAGGACCCTGGCCTTTTTTGACCATGGGTTTGGCAATGTCATGGAATAATGCAGCCAAACGCACATTTAAGTTGTAATTTCTCTGGGCAGCAAAACCCAAAGCTTTGACACTGTGAGTGAAAACACTATAAATATGGCTTTTATTCTGGGAGACACCCACGCCTTGCTCAAGTTCTGGAAGTATATATTTTAAGAGATTGGATTTTTGCAAAAGTTCAAAGCCAAATTCAGCATTTGTCGCCATAATAATTTTATTAAGCTCTTCAGTAATTCTTTCGGCTGACATGGTCTTGATATTTGACGCTAATTTTTGAATTTCGTTATAAGTTTTTGGTTCAATTTTAAAATAAAGCTGGACTGAAAAGCGAATGGCGCGCAGCAGGCGGGTGTAATCTTCTTTGAATCTCTCTTTTGGCTCGCCGACAGTTTTAATGGTTTTATTTTCTAAATCTTTAAGTCCGCCAAAAGGATCAGTTAATTCACCGGTATTAAGATTTAGGGCCATGGCATTGATAGTAAAGTCGCGGCGAGACAGATCTTTTTCAATTGGCAAATCAGGGTCTGACTGTATTTCAAAATCTTTATAGCCGCCAGTCATGAAAGCCTGTTCTGTGCGGGGCAGGGCAATATCTAAAGCTTCTTTTAAATTAAATTTCTTGGGTATAAATTTGAACACGCCAAAAGATTTGCCCACAAAATCAACTTTACCTTCTTGAGCTAAGAATTTTTCCAGGTCCGCACCTTTTACTTTTCTAACCACAAAATCATAGTCATATGATTCACGCTGCAGTAAAACATCGCGCACTTTACCTCCGACTAAATAAATTTCCGCATTCTTGAACTTCTTTTCTAATTTTTGGGCAAATATAAAATTAGGATCTTTGGCAAAATCCGTAAGAAAAGCTTTGATTAGTTGTTGCTCGTGATTAGTCATAAGCTAGATTAAGAATAGCTAATTTTCGCTAGAAAAACAAGTTGTTTTGGATTGAATAAATTGACACATTAATAAAAAAAGAGAGACTTTTTACCAGTCTCCCTGCTTATAAAAAAGTAACTTTGACTGTTTGGCCTGTGATGGTCTTTTTTTTGCCAAGTAGTTCTAGGCCTTTGAAATGATGTTCCTGATAGCGAGTAAATGCTTCATCTTGAAGGAGCAGGGCTGTCCCGTCATCCTTGATCAAGATGATTTTATTAGCCGGTGTCTTCAATTCCTCATTAGGAATTGTTAAAACATCAATTGTTGTATACTCAATTTGAATCTGGACACCGTTAATTTTCTCCAGTATTTTTGAGGCCTTTTTGTAAGCCTCGACTGCTTGAAGGTGCAAGTTGTTGTATCTTGTTAAATTTTCTCCTTCAAGAAGTAAGCCAACATTGCTAGGCTTAACAAAAATGATTTTTATTGTCTTGACCAAGGTATCACCTCCTTTTGATCGTTATTTTAATCTAAACATTTTTTCTCTTTCTGTCAAGTAATTAACATAACATCGCCAAAAGAATAAAAGCGATATTTTTTTCTGATAGCATGTTGGTAGGCTTTTTTAATTAAATTTGTGCCAGCCAAAGCACTGACCAAAAGTATAAGAGAGGATTTGGGCACATGAAAATTTGTAATCAGGGCGTCCACAAACTTAAATTTGTAGCCAGGGTAGATGTAGATTTTTGTGCAAGAGTTTTGAGGTTTGAGTAAAGTGTCATGGTGAGGCTCTCGAACCATGACATTGTTTCTGCCACCCTTCGAGAGCCTCAGGGTGACAGATGCGGTTTCTAATACTCTGACCGAAGTTGTGCCAACGGCAATGATGCGGCGTTTTTCTTTTTTAGCTTGATTTAATCGTTTGGCTGTTTGTTTATCTAATTTAAAACATTCCTCATGGATTTGGTGTTTGGTAATATCTCCAGTTTTTATTGGCTGAAATGTACCAAAGCCAACATGTAGAGTTATAAATTCAATTTGTATGCCTTTTTGTTTTAATTTTTTAAAAATTCTGGGAGTAAAATGCAGGCCGGCCGTGGGCGCAGCCACTGAACCAATTTTTTTGGCAAAAAAAGTCTGGTATTCTTTGGCTTTGGCTAAGCGTTTGATATAAGGCGGGGTAGGGGTCTGGCCGATTTTAAAGATTTGCTGCATTAATTTAGGGCCAGAAAGGTTGAATTTTATTTGAGCAGTATCTTTTTCTCTTTTGATAATTTTACCAGCCAAGAGCGGATGCTCTTGGCTACCCCACCCCTTCGGGTTAGAATGGAGCAGCTGCTCCATTCGCGCCAAGTCCTTGGGAACTTGGTTGTCACCAAAGGAAAGAGTGGTGCAAACCTGTTTTTTAACTGGTAAATTGCCGACTAGACATTCCCAAATATTTGGTTTAATTTGGCGCAAGAGCAAAATTTCCACTTTGCCGCCAGAGGTTTTACGGCCGATTAGACGCGCGGGAATGACTTTAGAATTATTAAAAACCAAAACATCGCCCTTGCGCAGATAATTCACCAGGTTTAAAAATTTTTCGTCTGTAATCTTTTTAGTTTTTCTATTCAAAACCAAAAGCCGGCATTTATCTGGAGGAGAAACGGGTTTTTGGGCAATGAGGTCTTGAGGTAAACGAAAATCGTAAGATGTCAGTTTATTTGCAGTTTTCATGTTATAATAATACCATAAAAATTAAATTCATTATTATGCTGGAAAAATTAAGAAAAGAAATTGACAAAGTTGATAATCAATTAGTCAATTTGCTGCACAAAAGAAAAAAGTTGGTGGAAAGAATTGGCATATTAAAGAAAAAACAGGGTTTGCCAATTTTTAATAAAAAGCGCGAAGCTGAAATTGGTAAAAAGCTGGATAAATTGGCTAAGAGGTATGGTTTGCGCAAAACTTTTTTGCAAAAAGTTTGGGCCATGATTACCATGGAAGCAAAATTGGTGCAAAAGAAAATAAAAAAATAATAAATTGAAAAAGCTCCTTTAAGGAGCTTTTTGCAAAAAATGTCAAAATTGAATATAATAGTTTATCATAATTTAATGCGTATGTCAATCTCGAACTGGTGACAAGCCAGTTTATTGCACTAACGACAAAAAGCTCCGCCAGTCGGAGCTTTTTGGGATCAAAATGGTTTAGTTGTTTTTTGGATAAAATGCAGTCCATTCAATTAATTTTTCCATAGCTTCTGAGACAGCATGTTTTGGCCGCAATTCTTTATAATACTTTTCATCAAGTTTAGTGAGAAAAATATTCATCTCCTCGACTTCAATCTTGAATGCCTGTTCAATTGGAATATTTTCTCCCACTGAACGTTTGATTGCTTGCTCATAGAGACCTTGGGCAAATTTTGTCAGCCCCTCAAGCATTTTTGGATTAAAACCGCATAGTGGCATATTATCTCCTTTAGTTAAAAGTTAAATTCTAGTCTTAGTAAATAATATTTTGCCCAAAATATCAAAAAACCCTTAATTTTTAGTCTGTAATTAAACAACTTGTTTACTTTCTAACCTGTTTTTGCTAAAGTGGAGATATGAAAAATTATGTAAATCAATCAATTGAGGAATTAATTATTAAAATTCTTCAAGAGGGACCTCTTGCAACGGTTGAATTGGTGGGAAAAATTTCAACTGTTCGTGAGGGCACAACTAAACAGGGTGTTTATCGTGTATTGAGAAAATTAAATAGCGAAGAGAAGATTGTTATTTATGGAAAAACTGTTTCGCTTAATGTTAATTGGTTAAAAACTAGTAGTGAATTCTTTTCACTTGCTTTATATTATTATTCCCCAAAGCTTATAAGCAATGATAGTTTTTTAAATATTCGTGAAAAAGATAAGGTAGTATATTATTTTAAAAATCTAAATTTGCTTGACTCATTCGGGAGCCATGTTTTTAACATGTTTGCCGAAATATTAAATCCTAAAGAAGTAATCTTTGTATATAATCCACACGCCTGGTTTTCCTATGCGAGACAAGAATCGGAACAGGCTCTGATAAAAATATTGAGTGAAAGGAATAAGCAGGTTCTGATTACTGTGGGAAATGATTTTCCACTTGATCGTGAATTAAAAAAACAGTTTAAAAATGATCTTGTGCAATATCATATTACTGACAAGATAATTTCTGAAAAACCGAATTATTATTTCAATATTTTTGGAGATTATATTATAGAGTTATTTATTGATCAGAAAATTGAAATGCAGGTAGATAAATTTTTCAAAGAAACAAGAATTTTCGATGAAAAAGCTAAACGCGAACTTACAGGTATTATTTCTAGTGAGGGTAAAAACAAATTAATTATTACAAGAAGTCATAATAAGGCAGGGAAATACAAGAAAATTTTGGCAAAAAATTTTTATATCAAGAAATAAAAACCTGGTTTATATCAAAGCTTTGGCATTGAAAAATTTTTAAATTTTTGCTAAAATACCTTTATATTTTGGGCGTGTAGCTTCCGCCTTTGTTCAGCGAACTTCGGCGGACAGGCAGTGGTTACCTGTCTGCCGAAGCGTAAGCGAAGGCAGAGAGCGCTACCCTTACCCGCCTGCCAAAGCCGAACATAGTGGCTTTGAAAATATCTTTATATCCGGGCATGTAGCTCAGCCGGTTAGAGCGCTACCCTTATAAGGTAGAAGTCGATGGTTCGAGTCCATCCATGCCCAAAAATTATTTTGGCTTTGTTCGGCGGGCAGGTAAGGTAGATGTCGATGGTTCAAATCCATCCACGCCCACCTTCGCTCCTTACAAGGAGCTTCGGTGGGCTTAGGCCCATTGGAATTTATTAAATACTTTGTTAATTTTTACATTAAGGGCAACTAGTTCCCGCCTTCGCTTAGGCTACGGCGGGCAAGCAGTTGGTTAGAAAATTTAATAGGGGCAATTAGCTCAGCTGGTTAGAGCGCATCGTTGACGTCGATGAGGTCAGTGGTTCGATCCCACTATTGCCCACAACTATTGCATTATTGCCTCAAAGCGTATCGCCTGTCCGCCGAGGCACGATAGTGCGCAGGCAGGTTGATGTCGAGAAGGTCAGAAGTTCGACTCTTCTAGTGCCCACTAAATAAAAAATGGCCGGATTGAGCGGGCCATTTTTTATTTTTGCAAATTAGTTTTGACGCTTTCAATGACTTCTTTGCCAGCCTGGAGTAAATTAGGCGAATTAATGGTAAAGGTGGCTAAGGTTTTACTGCCAAAAGGTTTAAAGGCTTTGGCTAAATAAAGAGAATCGTAATTTTTTGAAGTATAGAGAATGCCATTAATGGCATTGCAGCTGGCGTTTTCGTAAAAAAGAATAACAATTTCCGCTTCTGGCGCCGAGGTGATCAATTCTTCAATAATTTCACTCAAGTTGGGATTTTGTAAATTTAATTCCAGAAAATCTTTTTGAGTCAAATATGACCAGGCCATTTTGTAAGCTGCGTCATTTTTGAGGCGGGCTAAAATTTTGCCCCAAAGCTTTAAAGTATTGATGGATTTGGTGCGGTATAAATTCTGGATAATCAATTCGCGGTCAGCGCCGTTTAAAATTAACTGGCTGGCAATGGTTAAGGCGCGCGGCGTAACATTGGCAGAACGGAAACTTTTGGTTTTGGTAATCATGCCGGTTAATAAGCAGGTGGCAATGTCCTGGTCCAGCAAATTAATGTCATACTGCTCAATTAAGTCAAAAATAATTTCAGCCGTGGAAGTTTTGGTCAGCTCAACCAGGTTAATCTGGCCGTACTGTTCATTCTCGGGATTATGATCAATATTAACAATGGGCGTATTGTAAAAAAAATCAGTATTTTTTTCATAGGTTTCACCCAGGGATTCTAAGTCATCAGTATCAACAGTGATAATGAGGTCATAGCGGTAATTATCAGATTTAAAACTAATATCTTTGTTGTCAAAGGCGCCCTTTTCAGGGGTAATAAAGATATTTAATTTATTTTCTTTGACGTCATAAGAAAAATCCTTAACTTTGTTTTCTTCAATATTAAGAGAAATAATGAATCTTTTTAAGCTATTAAGGCTATTTTGGATCTCGGCAACTTTGGGCAAGAAAGAAAAATTAGTTGGAATAATAAAGTCATGGCCAATAATATCAGCCTGCTTATTTAATTTTTTAAGCAGCAAAAAAATAGCCAACGCTGAAGCCACTGCATCTCCAGAAAAATTTTTTTTAAAAGTAATCAGGATTTTCTGGCTATTTTTTATTAATTCAAAAATTTGTTGATTGATATCTAATCCCATAATTTTTTTGCACATTGCATATGGCAAGTGGCTAATTACAATTTGCTATTAGCTATTTGCCAATACCTGAGTATAACTTTTAAAAAAAATCTTGTCAAATATCGGGGGTCAGTTAAGTTTCTTGTAAAATAAGGTCATTTTTGATAAAATTTCCTTATTAGTAGCCAGTTAAAAGTTTATAAAGTTCATAAAGTAATGGTATTTTACTTTATTAACTTTTTACTTTATAACTTTACAAACTATGAGAGAAATACCCAAAGCTTACAATCCCAAGGCCGTAGAAGACAAGATTTACCAAAAATGGGAAAAATCAGGATTTTTTAATCCAGATAAGCTTAAAGTCAGTTCAAAGGCTGATTATTTTTCCATTGCCATGCCGCCGCCCAATGCCACCGGCACTTTGCATACGGGACATGCGGTGATGCTGGCGTATGAGGATTTAATGGTGCGCTATGCCCGGCTTTTAGGCAAAAAAACCTTATGGCTGCCCGGCACTGATCATGCTTCTATTGCTACCCAGGCCAAGGTGGAAAAAATACTTTATGAAAAAGAAAAGAAAACGCGCCAAGATTTAGGCCGCGAAAAATTTTTGCAGCGAGTCTATGATTATGTTGAAAAATCCAGGGAGACGATCAGAAAACAAGTTCGTAAAATGGGTTCTTCCTGCGACTGGTCGCGCGAACGCTATACCTTGGATGAAGGTTTAAGTCAGGTCGTGAAGCAGGCTTTTATAAAAATGTATAATGAAGGTTTGATTTATCGCGGTTATCGCATTGTCAATTGGTGTCCGCGCTGCGCTTCGACTTTGTCAGACGACGAAGTTTTGCACGAGGAGACAACCGCCAAATTTTATACTTTCAAATATGCCAAAGATTTTCCCATTGCCATTGCCACGACCAGGCCAGAAACCAAACTGGGCGATACAGCGGTGGCAGTTAATCCTAATGATAAACGCTACAAAAAATATATTGGCAAAACTTTCACTGCTGATTTGGGTCATGGCGAACAAAAAATAAAAATAGTGGCAGAGGATTCAGTTGATCCTAAATTTGGCACTGGGGCTTTGGGCGTGACGCCAGCGCACAGCCTGATTGATTATGAAATTGCCCAGAAAAATCTTTTGCCAGTGCTTAAAGTTATTGGTGAGGATGGTCGCATGACTGCCGAGGCTGGCAAGGCTTATGAAGGCTTAACAGTTTTAGCAGCCAGAGAAAAATTTGTGAAATGGCTGGACAAGCAAGGCCTGCTGGAAAAAGTTGAAGAGATCCCGCAAAGCTTGAGCATTTGTTATCGTTGCGAGACGCCAGTTGAACCTTTGCCGTCTTTGCAATGGTTTGTGGAGGTGAATAAAAAAATTACTCTGCCTGATAATAAATATTTTCAGAATAAATCAATCAAGGAAGTGGCTTTGCAGGTAGTTAAGGATCGGGAAATTAAAGTTATTCCCCAGCGCTTTGAAAAAGATTATTATCATTGGCTGGAAGATCTGCGCGACTGGTGCATTTCGCGCCAGATTTGGTTTGGCCACCAGATACCGGTCTGGTATAAAAAACCCAAGCAAAGCATTCAGATTAAATTAGTGCGTTTGGCTGATGTTCAGGTTGAGACAGAGCGTCAAGAGGTTAATTATAAAGATGTGCTGGAAACCCCTTTAAGTTCAAAGGGCAAACAGCAAACTCAGGAATTGGCCGCAATATTAAAAATGGAAAAAATTGATGGCTTGCTTGTACCCACAGAAAAAGCTGGTTATGAAACCGGAGAAATATTGAGTAAAATTTTGAATTTAAAGATTGTAAAAGACCAAAGATTGAATGGTGTGGATTTGGGGTCTGAAACTATGCTTTCAGAAAAAGACATCAAGGCTGCCTATGGTTTAGATATAAAAAGAATTATTGATTATCATTGGAATATACCATATAAAGATGGTGAATCATTTGTTGATGTGATTAAGCGTAGCCGCGAATTTTTAATTGATTTAGTTGATAAGTATGATGGTCTGACATTGGTGGTGGTAACAAGCGGTTCCAGTTTTGCAGCTTTTCGTTATTTAATTGAAGGAGTCTGGCCTACTGAGCTGATTGCATTTGGCGCCCGGGCAGATTTGGAGTTGAAAGAAGTAATAATGCCAAGAGCAGAGCCGCCTCAAGGCGCAAATTGGCAACAGGATCCTGACACTTTAGATACCTGGTTTTCTTCTGGCCTCTGGACATTTTCTACTTTAATTGATAAGGATTACAAAAAATATAAGTCTTGGGACGCCTGGGTTAAGGGGTCTCAAGATTTGCAATATCATCCCACGACAGTCATGGAAACTGGTTATGATATTTTATTTTTCTGGGTGGCTAGGATGATTATTCAAACCACGTTTTTAATGGGCGAGATACCCTTTAAAAATATTTATTTGCATGGTTTGGTGCGTGATGAAAAAGGCAAAAAAATGAGCAAATCAAAGGGAAATGTCGTTGATCCTCTGGATCTCATAGATAAATTTGGCACTGATGCTTTGCGCTTGGCCATGATCTCTGGCACAGCAGCTGGTATGGATATGAGACTCTATGATGAAAAAGTCGAAGGAGCCAGAAATTTTGTCAACAAGCTTTGGAATATCTCGCGCTATATTTTGAGTTCAGTCTCAGAAATAAATCTAGTGAAAAAAGAACCAGAGCCAAAGACTTTGGCTGATCAATGGATCTTTGCCAGGCTGGAGGCCATTATTTCTGAAATTACCCAGGACTTAAACGATTTTAATTTCTCCGCAGCCATTGATGCTTTGCGCGATTTTACCTGGTCTGATTTGGCTGACTGGTATTTGGAGATTAGCAAATTGCAAATGGCCAATAGCAAATTGCAAAAAAATACTGAAGAAATTTTACTCTATATTTTGGAAAGGCTTTTGATTTTATGGCATCCATTTATTCCTTTTGTGACTGAAGAAATCTGGACAAATTTTGGCTGTAAGGAGTTATTAATGGTGCAAAAGTGGCCCTCCTTCGCTGAAGCTACGGAGGGCAAAGGCCTAACTGTATCTGAGCAGAAAGAAAAAATCAATAAAGATATTTTATATCCCTTCTGGAAATTTGAAGAAATTGTCATGACCATCAGAAATTTGCGGGCTGATTTCAAAATTGAGCCGGCGAAAAAAGTTGATGTTTCCCTAATCAGCAAAGAACTCGATAAAATAAAATTTAATGAGCAGCTTGATAATATAAAATTTTTAGCCCGTTTGAATAAACTTGAAGTCGCTAAGTCAAAACCTGCCAATACGGTTTCTCATCATTTAGAAGGTGTAGGGGAGATTTGTTTGCATTTGGAAGGCCTAGTTGATTTGGCCAAAGAAAAATCGCGTTTAGTGAATGAAGTTGCCAGCGTCAAAAAATATGCCAGTTTATTGGAGCAGAAATTAAAAAATAAAGAGTTTGCCAAAAAGGCGCCTAAGGAAATTGTTGAAAAAGAGGAGTTTAAACTCAAAGAGCAAAAAGAGAAATTGGGAAAACTAGAAGAGCAATTAAAGAGTCTGACATAAAAAACGCTCTGGTATTTATTTTTAAATTGTAGGGAACGCAGATCTGCGTTCCCTACAGCGTTTATTAACGCACCAGAGCGTTTTTGTATTGACAAAATTAGAAAGAAATGTTAATTTATTGTAATTGGTTCTTTATCCCTATAATAGGTTTAGGATAAGAATAGTTTTGATGTTTGGCAGACACAAGAAATATCAATGCCGATCCGAAAGGAGAGGGAAATGAGAAAGATGCTTGTGGTAATGACTTATCTGCTGGTCTGTATTTCGTGCGGAGCCATTTTCTGCGGTGTTGATGAACATGAAACCGCCCAAGCGCAGGCGACCGTGGCTCAGTTGACTAATCAGCAGCTGACTTCAGGCCTGAAAGTGGCAAAACTGAAATCCGTGGACCATTACGACGGTTTTTTTGCCACTGGCTATTCGGGGGTGTCTTATTTTCTCAATGTTGATGACCTTATTCTAACTAATGTTTCGCCTTCTGCCGCGGGAGGTGATGTGGGATTTTTCACTTTTGATTTTTCCCAGATCCCGAAATTGATAACGGCTGACGGCGGCATTGATTGGACAAAAATTAAAGGCGTCAGCGTAACCCTGTTTCCTGCTGGCCAAGAGGACCTCGGCTGTTGGACTGGCTATAAGCCGGTCATTTACATCAAGCCTTGGTACACCGAGCGCAGTGACTATGACAGTTGGGGTGATTGCACCTGCAATTATTTAGCTGTCACGCCTGATGATTGCACGCCCCAGGGTTGTTATGTCATTAAGCACATTGTCTACGGTCCTGGGTTTGATCCAACTTTTGCCCTGATTAATAAAGGTCTTTATTACGGGACATCAGATAGCAAGACCTTTTTGGCAGGGTTGAAGCTTAGGGATGAAATGAGCCCTCTACTCAAAGACAATCCTCTTCTTGGTTTCGAAGTGGGAGGAAAATGTGTGTCTGAGCAAGGTGGCGAATATGGCTTTGTTCATGAGCCATTTCGTGATCATTACTATTTGCAGTTTATCGATGGTCATGATGCCAACAAGGCACCAACATTGACTATCACTTACTGAAAAAACAACGCATCAGCGGCTCGAGTAATCGAGTCGCTTTTTAATTTGAAAACAATTTTTTGAGCAAAAAAACTAGCCAAAAGGCTAGTTAAAGGTAGATGGTCGCGTTTTTTATCTGGGCGAAATACCTAGCAAGGGGGATCTCCTTTTCAGAGACGGAGGGGGAGTGTTGGAAATAACCACGATTTTGTTTGGGTACAGCTCTTCTGCAGGTCCCATTCTTTTTTTCTCAAAGGTTTTAAGCCCTCTTTTATCAGCCTCGATGTTGATTTCCAGCACGCGCTTGGCGTTCCCTTTTTTTAGCCAAAATGGATAGGAATCATACCAGCCAATGCAATCACAATCAACCCATACTGGCCAGCCCTCTTTGCTCAAATTATAGATAGAAAGCAAAGTTTTTCCATGGCTGAAGAAAGAGATTCTTTTAATCAGCAGGCTGATCAGAATTTGTTCATGGTGTTGGCGGTAGGTCGTGACCAGGCAGTAGTTGAAATCTGCCTTGGTTGTTCCCTTGAAGTCAGGCTCCCTAAGATTAGCCAAGGATTTGGCCATTTCTTCATAAAGCCAGGAACACTGGGTCGGGTTCAGTTTTTGTTTGGCTTCGGTGGGCCAGGTAGCGGACAAATCAGGGTAAGCAGTGGTGATGACCCATTCAGTCGGGTCGTCAATGACCGGAAATACATCATCGTCTTTATTGCCGTTCGAAAAGGCGGGCTGGGAATTGGCATTGTTGCCGCTTGGGTTATCAGCCAAGACGCCATTTCCCAAACAAAGCAATAAACCGATGATAAACATTGCCGCTAACACTTTTCCCTTCATCTTCTTCTCCGTTCCTTATCTGAAAGTTGATCCTCGTATCATTGCTTGAGCCATACTATATCAGCAAGGCATTAAAATGCCCAGATTTAAGGTACAACATTAGATGTTAGCTCAATTTTAATTTTTTGTCAAAGGTTTTAATTGCAATTAATGCGGCATTTTTTGGTTGATGATTCATTGGATTTATGATAAATTAATAGCAGAAACAATTAACAATTAAGACTAACAATATGGCAAAAGTCATTACTGACTCGTCTCGGCTCGCCTCGCGAAGCGGGCTTTGCTCGCCGAAGCCGGACGAAAAACAAATTAACGAGGTTTTGACGCGCGGGGTGGAGGATATAATTGTCAAGGAGAGTTTGGAAAAGAAATTAAAGAGCGGCAAGCAGTTGCGCGTCAAGTTTGGCATTGACCCAACAGGGTCAGATTTACATATTGGACACGCTGTAACGCTCAGAAAATTGAAACAATTTCAAGATCTGGGCCACAATATTATTTTATTAATCGGCGATTACACGGCAATGATCGGCGATCCGAGCGGCAGAGACCGGACGAGGCCAGTGTTAAGCGAAAAAGACGTAAAACATAATATGAAAACCTATCTCGCTCAAGCCGCGAAAATAATTAATATTAAGAAAGCGGAGATTAGGCATAATAGCGAATGGTATAAAAAACCTGGTTTTACGCATCTTTTAATGGACCTAACCTCAAGAATCACTGTGGCGCGCGTTTTAGAAAGAGATGATTTTCAGCAAAGGTTAAAAGAAGGATCAGACATACAGATGCAAGAGATAATGTACCCCCTTTTGCAGGGCTATGATTCTGTGATGCTCAAAGCAGATGTGGAATTGGGCGGCAGCGACCAGAAATTTAACCTACTGATGGGCAGAAAGCTTCAAAAAAAGTACAATCAGCCAGAGCAGGATATTATGACCATGACTCTTTTGGAGGGTATTGATGGCCAGAAAAAAATGAGCAAAAGTTATGGCAATTATATTGCTCTTTTAGATACGCCCGAAGATATGTTTGGGAAAATTATGTCCATACCCGATGATTTGATAAAAAAATATTTTGAGTTGGCAACAGACGTGCAAAATGCGGAAGTGGAAAAAATCATAGGAGATCCGCTGAAGGCTAAAAAGCGCTTGGCGCGGGAAATTGTGGCGCTTTACCATTCGGCCAAGTCCGCGCAAGAGGCGCAAGAAAATTTTGTCAAAGTTTTTTCTAAAGGAGAAAATCCTGAAGAAGTGCAGACAATTAAAGTGAGTAATAAAAATATCATCGGCGTTTTGGTAGAGACTGGTTTAGCTTCATCTAATTCTGAAGCACGGCGTTTAATTAGCCAGGCAGGAGTGAAGAGTAATGGTCAAGTTATTACTGATTCCACTTTAATTTTACATAGTGGCGAACATTTGATTCAGAAGGGGAAGCGGTTTTTCATTAAAGTCATTGTGGATTAGGACGGAAGACCCGCCTGCGCTTCTGCCTTCGCTAAAGCTATGGCAGACAGGAAAGCTACGGCGGGCAAGGGTTTTTTGTGAAAGTTGTAATTGATTAAGAAAGCCGAATGCTGAATTATGAATTAATAAATTTGATAGGGCGAAAACACCCTTCCTAGATGTCACCCTGAGGCTCTCGAAGGGTGATGTCATGGTTCGAGAACCTCACTATGACAAAAGGGTATTTTCGCCCAACAATTAAAATATGACCATTAACGAAAAAATTAAAAAAGAAATTGTCAGCCTTTTGAAAAAGCAAAAGGTGGTGGTTGAGATTGCCGATTTAGAAGTGCCGCCCTCAGCGGGAATGGGAGATTTGGCCTTGCCATGTTTTAAATTAAGCAAAGAATACAAACGAGCGCCCAATGAGATTGCCAAAGATTTTGCTGGTAATTTAAAACCAGCCGGTTTGGTCATCGGCTATAAAAATATGGGACCGTATTTAAATTTTATTTTAGACTCAGCCAAGGTGGCGGAATTAGTTTTGAAAGAAATCAGCAAGAGCAAGAGTAAATACGGTCAGAGCAAAACTGGCAAGGGCGAAAAAGTAATGATTGAATATTCCCAGCCTAATACGCACAAAGAATTTCATATTGGTCATTTGCGCAATGTTTGCATTGGCGCGGCCTTGATCAATATTTACAAAAATTGCGGCTATAAAGTTGTTCCCGCTAATTATATCGGTGATACCGGTGCCCATGTAGCTAAAACGCTCTGGTATTTGCAGAATTTTATTAATGAGTCAGATATCCCCGCCCTGCCAGCTGACCGTGGCGAATTTTTGGGAGAATGTTATGTTCAAGCCAATCGCGAATTAAAGGATTCTGATAAGGAAGTTTTGGCCCAAGATAAAAATTTAGACAAAAAAGAATTTTCCAGCCTGGTTAAAGAAGAACATAAAGAATATAAACAAGAAGTGGCTGAGATACTTAAAAAACTTGAAGAGGGCGACAAGGAATTGCTTAAACTCTGGAAAGAAACCAGACAATGGAGTTTGGACTTGTTCAATCAGATATATAAAGAGCTGGGCGTTAAGTTTGATGTCTATTTTTATGAAAGCATGGAAGAAAAAGAGGGTAAAAAAATGCTGCCTAAACTTTTAAAATATCCTTTTATTAAAAAGAGTGAAGGCGCTATTATCGCAGATTTGGAAAAATTTAATTTGGGGATTTTAGTTTTAGTGCGCAAAGACGGTACCGCGCTTTATGGCATTAAGGATTTGCCCTTGGCCATTAAAAAATTCAAGCAATTTAAAATTAAAAAGTCCATATACTTGATTGATGTCAGACAATCGCAGTATTTTAAGCAAATTTTTAAAATTTTAAATTTAATGGGCCTGAAAAAAGAAATGATTCATGTGGCTTATGAATTTGTGCAATTAAAAAGCGGCATTATATCTTCGCGCACCGGCAATGTGGTGACTTATCAAGAAGTAAAAGAACCAGCCTTGGTTAAGGCTGTAAGTGAAACAAAGCTACGCCATGCAGATTGGCCAGAGAAAAAAGTAAATGAGGTGAGCGCGAAAATTGTGCAGGCTGCTTTAAAATTCGGCATGTTAAAAAGCGGCAATGACAAGGTAATAACTTTTGATATTAAAGAAGCTTTGGATACTAATGGTTTTACTGGCCCATATTTGCAGTACACTTTGGCGCGTTTAAATTCAATTTTGAGGAAAATTGGAGGGATTTCCGCCTTCGGCGGAAAAGTTGATTATAAGAATTTAGGGACTTCAATTGAAAAACAATTAATTAGAGATCTGGCAAATTATGCGGAGATAATAGCTGAAGCCTTAAAAAATAATGATCCTTCAGTTTTTGCTCAATATCTTTACAAACTGGCGCAAAATTTTAATACTTTTTATCATGAACTGCCGGTCTTGAAGGCTGAACTAGGAGTTCAAGCAGCCAGGCTGGTCTTAATTAAAAGTATTGCGCAAGTTTTAGAAAATGGACTGGCCGTCTTAGGCTTGCCTAGCTTAGAAGAAATGTAAAAATTTTGACAAATGTTTTTCCCCTTGCTATATTTATTTATATGAATTCAATGATTAAACAAGTTTGGTTTACTTTTTACTTTTTTAGCCGACTCCATAAGCCAGCTTGTTTAAATATTACTTAAATTAAATTTAATTGAGATAGATTACAAAGAGCTGGCCCAAAGCCAGCTTTTTAAAATTATAAAAAAGGAGGAAAAGAGGTGGGAAAAAACAATCGCCAACAAAGGAGAAAAAGAAAAAGATTGGCCAAAAGGTTTGGTCAAAAGGAGCCGTATTTTGTGCCTGGCAGGTTGCTGGGGCAGGAACCAAAAAAGAGGAGGTTGACATGTCAGGGAAAAAGGGCAACGGAAATGGCAGGGTGACAAACTGGATTGTGGGCAAAGGGTTCCTGGAAAAGGATGGAACGGTCAAGCAAGAAGTTTCAGCGATTTTAGTTCAGCTTGGCGTGGAGATCTCCTCCACTGTTCCGGCCTCAATTGGTGATGAAGAGATGATCAATATCTATTGTTCACCAGAGACCATGAAAGGACTCAAGCTTTTACTCAAGGGCAAACTCCATTTATGAGTAGGCCGGTAAGCTAGGGCATCAATGATGCCCTTTTTAAATTTATCTGAAAAAACCGCCCGCTCAAGCGGGTGAGTGCGTTAAGAGCGAAGCTCTTGGCAAGAAAATAATAATACGGAGAGAGAGTACTGCAAAGAAAAAGGAGTAAAAATGTGGAATTGAATTGTAATGAGCGAGAAATTTTCAACTGGCTTAATAGCAGTTCATCCTGAATAGCAGGTACTTTTTGGCAGCAAAAAGTACCACAAAAACTGCTGGGGTGCTCAATGCGCTAGTGCAAATGGTTAGTTCGTGGTTTTGATAATGACGCTTAGTTCGCGCCCCA
>Ga0209777_10001152_pt1 | contig 39723 bp, 19 predicted proteins | sample FrelakmetHBP12HB_FD_187147 | JGI IMG/M metagenome (GOLD analysis project Ga0209777, IMG submission 187147) | Freshwater lake sediment microbial communities from the University of Notre Dame, USA, for methane emissions studies -HBP12 HB (SPAdes)... | ecosystem: Environmental > Aquatic >...
CACATGACCGAGCGCGTGCCATTGGGAAAGTACTTTTCAATTTCAGGCCGATAGTTGGGATGCTCAGACAGGATCGGGGCACTCGTCAACCGGTCGGCCTGCGCGGCCTTGCCGACCAAACCCTCACCTGAGACGATCTCGAACTCCTCCGCGCTGCCAGCACCCTGGGCGCGCGCCTGCAGGGTATTCCGCTTCGGGTCGTATACGAAGAGCAGCAGGTGCTCCGCCTCCATGGCTTGTTCCGTCGTCCTGCAGATGTCCTCGATGACGGCCCCGATTTCCGCTCCCGGCGAGAGGGCTTGGGCAATGTGGTGCAGCGCTGAGGAAGTACGTATCCTGGCGCGCAGCAGTTCGCCAAAAACGAGATTCGCCAGCTCCAAGTTCTTGAACCGCACCGCCACCGGCGTCGCACTGTCAGGCACCCGCTGGCCCACCCGGACCACCTGAGCTGGAATCTCCCGCATCTCCGCCCGGGAAGTTTGCAGTTCAGGAAAGCTGAGCCGGAGATTCATCCCGGCACGGTAAGTTCGCAGGGCGGAGAAGGAAACACCGCCGCGCGAAAGGTCGAGCGTCCGGGTTTTCTCCTTAACGGCTGCACCCCGGCCAGGAGTTCTTATGGAAATAGGCAATTCAATGGAGAGTCGTTCGGTCTGGCGGCCTTGGCGAATCCTGCCGGCCAGCCTTGGTGCTCTGCGTTTCTTCACGGCAACGCCTCCACGGAATGTTGAATACGATGTTACAGATTGACATCAGCTCAAGTTGAAGGTTCGCACCTACCGCTCACAGCCAGGTCACATACCTCTCTGCGTTCTCTCGAGGGCCGGCAGCACTTCGCGGAGGCGCTGGTTGAGTGCACGGACCACCGAGACCGCAGCAGAGTTGTAAGTGGAAAGGAGCTCCTGAAAGTCCTCCCTGTCAATCCGGAGCAACAGGCAATCCACAACGGCGATGGCGGTCGCCGAGCGCGGCTCCCCGTCAATGATGCTCATCTCACCGAAGAAGTCTTTAGGCCCCAGCGTCTTCACCGGGGTCGACCCCCGCTGGATCAGGACCTCGCCATCCACAATCAAAAACATGTGGTCGCCGTGTTCTCCCTCCTCGATGATTCGGTGTCCGGTTGGATAGGTAACTTCTTGCGAGATGGAGGCGACATGGGTCAGTTCGCTGGTCTCCATCCTGGAAAAGAGGGGCACATATCGAAGGAAGAGCATCTTCTCGACCGCAATCATAGGGGTTCCTCCCTGCTGTTGGGTTTGCTTGGAGTCGCGCAAGATCGACTCCGCCAGCCGGCGGACCGATTCGTCAGGGTCGTGGAGGATTTCACGGCATTGCCGGATCAGGTCCTCGCCCGACTCCATTTTGGAAAGAGCAAACAACGCCGTTTCTCGAACGGCCGCGGTCTGGTGAGACAAGAGTGGTTGAATGGACGAGAGCGCCTCCCGGGAGCCATCCTGTGCGGCGGCGTAGAGAACACCCAGCAGCATCGGCTCCTGCCCTCCCGCAGCCAAGGCCTCGCCCAGCAGTTCGACAATGCTGGCGGGATCTTCCGGCAGGACTTTAGCTTCGACCAACTCCAACACCTCGTTCCTCCACTGGGGTGGGAGCACATGCTCCAGGATTTCCTGTGCGCGGGCCTGCTGCTCTTCATCTCCATCCGACATGTGCAGGAAGACCGCCTCCATTTTGACCGTGGGGGCCAGAGGCCCAAGAAGCGTGAAGACATTCTTGAGATGCTTAATCTGCTCTTCCTGGAGCACACCCAAGAGGAAAGGATTTCCCTTTAGGGTCTCAGAGCGAGTCAGCAAGCGCCTGCGTCTTCGCACTGCCTCCATCTGGCAGCGCAGGACAGATTCCCAGCGCTGGAGGAAAGGTTCGAGGGAGGGCTGGCGCTGCAAGATACGGCTGAGCGCCAGAATCGTTTGCATGGAGGCGGTGGGGCCCGCGGAATCGAGCACCTTCCAAAAAACCTCCAAGGTGTGAGGGCTGTCAATCTTCTCCAGGATGGCGGGCAAATGAGGCGACCTGACGAACAGGGCCGCCAAGACGGCAGCATTCTCATGGGCCCATAAATAATCGGCCGTGAACTGCCCGAGAGCGATCAGGGCATCGGCGGCGGCGCCGGAGGTGCGACTGTCCCAGAGTTGCGAAATCACTGGGGGGACGAGCGCCGGGTCAGGGGTATTGGTGCACGCCCGCAGGGCAGCCAAGCGCACTTCAGCCTCCGGGTCGTCAAGGAGCCGCAATAAAGACTCCGTTCGACCCCGGACTCGCAGCCGGCTGACGGGGCTGGCCACCGCCATCCGGTAGGACTTATCCTCGGATTCGAGCATGCCTTTGACGGCGGTAACACCTTGAAGCAGCCCCCCGAAATTGCCCATATCAATCAAAGCCGAGGCTGCCTCCGCCCGCACGCCCGGGTCAGAATCCTCGAGCGATTCGCTGATGGGGGCCATGGAGGCCTCACCGCCCAAGCCTGCCGCCCGCACCGCGGCCCGGCGAACTTCCGCAACCGGATGCCTCACCAGTTCGACGATCTGGGTGGCATCTGCCCGCCTCCCCCAACTGGTGAGGTGCTCGAGAGCCGCGATCTTAATCTCGGGCTCGGGTCTCCTGAGCAGGTCTCGGATCTCATTGGACCAATCGACATCGTCCATTTGTTGGACAACGCTCAAGAGATAGGGAAGTTCCTCTAATTTGGCCGTCCGCAGCGCTCCCCGTACGTAGTCCTCCATCGATTTATCATGCTGGCGCTGAGGATCGTCAGGAAGGTCGAAAAGCCTGGCGTTGAGCGCCTCGACGAGGCCGGAGAGGTAAAGAGAGTAATTGCGGCGCGCCAGGAAAAACCAGATCAGACACAGGAGAATTCCCGGAAGGGAAAGGAAATAGATCTTCACGGCGCCCGAAATGAGGACGAGAAGGGCCCCGGTAATTCCGATGGCAGCGGGCTTGCAGATACCATCCACCAGCGCCCTTACCTGGGTGCGGCTCTGTTTCCTGATGCCCAGGTAGAGGACCTGGAAGGCACCACCGTCAATCGTGAACAGGGTCGTCTGGGCGAGGAATTTGGTGGCCAGGACGGCCACGAACGATGCGCTGACGATAGTCGCGGCGCCTCCCAGGAGCATGCCTGCCGGCAGGATGCAAAGCGAAGTTAAGAGCCTTTTTCCTTGCAGGAAAAGGTAGAGCGCGAAGAGCTGGATCAATAGCACGCCGACGTTGATGGCGGCATAGAATTCTCCGAAAAAGGCTGCCAATTGCGGTCCATGAAAATGCTCCTGGGCCACGGCCTTGAACTGGTAATCCACCAGGATGACGACCATGGTGCCCACCATCGCCTGCAAAGCGAGTGAGCGGATGCGCGGGGTCTTTAACTGGCGGATGTAATAGGCCTGATCGGGAAGAACTACCTTCGCTGGGGATGTCCGCGCCCCCCCCAAGGGCGAATCGGTTTGGAGAGCCAGAACAATAACGGCGGCGGCAAAGCCCGCCATGAGGACCGCGACGATAACCAGGAGGTTGGCTGTTCCAAAATGGTGGGCGAAGGGCCTGATCAGGAATCCGGCCGCGATACAGGCCACTGTCCCTCCCGCACTTACCCACCCCAGAAGCCTCTTGGCAGTGCGGAAAGCAAAGACCTGCCCGAAAAAGGTCCAAAAGAGGATCATCGATCCGTTAACCGTCAGGTCGCCCCAAAAATAACTGAAAATGGCAATCGGATGCCAGGATGAGATCAGGGCGAAGCGCAACAAGAGCGCCGTGACGGCGAGGAAACCGCAAGACACTACCAGGATTCGACTCAGCGATACGCGGGGAATATAGCGCCCGAAACAGTACGCGACAATCCCAACCAGAAGGCTGGTTCCCACATACATCTGCGAAAGTAGATGGGCGTCGTAGTACTTGAAGAAGAGCGTATCCGCTGTGGCGCGAGCGGTGAGGGCTCCTGAAGTGGCACAGGCGGAGGCGATAGCGGTGCAAAAGAAGGGGATGCGCTCGCGCGGCTCAAGAGAAGGTATAACCACTGCCACTTTCCCAGGCAACCACAAAACGCCACCGAAATCAAGTTACGCGAGAAAGCTTGGCGCTTCCACGGCCACCTTACTGGGGCGGCCGGTTGGATCACAGAGGGGTGCCCCAGGACAGACAAAGACCGGCTTTGTTTTGATGGGGAGCGCACTCAGGGCTGATGATGCGCCCTGTCCAACGTGGTATTGATGTAATGCGCTTCCCGATTGAACTCTTGCTCGAAGGCCGGGTAGTAGTTGAAAACCTCGTAAAAGAGCTTGGCAACATCCCGGTCAATAAACGTATTGCCCTGCTCGAACTCCTCTTGGCTGGGGAAAATGATCTGCCGGCCAATGTGAAACTCTTTGAGGGTCAGGGGCATGTCCTTGTTCAGCTCGAGCAACCGCCTCAGCACCAGTACCTCTTGAAGGAGCTTGAAAGGCGGTACTCGAATCCCGAAATAGCTCTTGCTCAGGAGAATCATCCAATTAAGCGGTGCACCGTCGGGGTTGCGAGCGTTGCCGTTGATCAACGTATCCGCGTAAGTTTTCGTGGTAACGGTCGGATAGCTCACGACAGCTTTGGGGGGCGCAAACGGGCGCTCGGCCGTCCCCTGGGCCTGCGCCTCAAAGGTGAGGGCAAGGCCCACCTGATCATGCTTCAAGTTCTTCAGGAGGGGGCCCAGAGTCGCAATCTGCCATCCCGCACCCCCCACCGCTGCCAGGTTGTTCTCCGGAAATACAATTTTCTCTGGGTTGACAAAGCGGCCGTAATCGGTCCTGTCGATAATCTCCCAAAGCATGCGCCGCACCAGAATATCTTCGCCCGGCGCGCCGCCCTTCTGAACGGCTGCGAACGGCGGATCGTTCTTGAGCTCGGGGTTGCTGGCGCTGGCTTCCGTGACTCGCTTGAACAGTTGTTTAAAGACGTCGCTTTCGTAAATGAATTTAAGGTCGAAGAGATCGCTGCCGCGAACCCGGTATGCGTTGCGGAAGAGCTTATAGTCAAAGCGGTCAAACTGAGCCGAGTCCTTCGGGATCACGTAACTGAAGTACTTATCATCCAGCGGGACCACGTGCGGCGTAATTACGATGATGACTTCCTGCTTGGTCTTGGAGAGGGTGGAACTGCGGAATAAGTTGCCCAGCAAAGGGATATCGGAGAGGAAGGGAATCCCGGTGACGGAGCGCGTGTCGTTGGTCGAAATCAGCCCCCCGACTATGAAAGGCGTGTTGTTGGCAATACGGACGATCGATTGAACCTCGCGGTTGTTCACGACGGGGGCACCGGTTGCAGCTCCGGGGATTACTGCAGTCGAGATAGCGCTCACGATGGCTTCGGTTTGCATCGTGATTTCGCTTCCGTCTTCGTTGATTCGAGGCCGCAGGTTCAAGACAATGCCGACCGGGAAGTAGCTCACCGAGGAGAAGGTGGTCCCTAGATTCGACGTTTCCTGTTGGACTGGCACCTGTTCACCGATCTGAATCCGGGCTTGACGGTCGTCGAGGACAAGGACGGAGGGGTTGGAAAGGACCTGTGCATCCCCCCTCTGGAGCAGTGCCTGCAGTGAGGCGTTAAAGGTCGAGATGCTCGGGGCGCCTTTGGTGAATGTAAAGATGGATAGAGCTTGTCCCGCCTGAGGGGTGCCGCTCGCGCCTATTCCCGCGTTGGCGATGTCCACGCCGTTTTGAACTGTTTCAAAGTTAACGCCAAAGTTGAGGCTTTTGTTGGCGTTCAGCTCGATGACCAGGGCCTCGATCATGATCTGCCGGGACGCCACGTCGACCGTGGTTTGGAGGACGTTGATTAACGCTTGCAGAGAATCGGGATCGTTCTTGTCGTAGAGGATGAGAAACCGCTCTTGTGGTTCTCCCGAGGTCATCTGGTGGAGGTATGTTCCCGCAATGGGGGGAACACCGCTGGGTGAGACCCCGCCCGCTCCCATCGAGGGTTGGTTACCAGGCATAGCACCAGCGGGGGCAGCTCCCGCCTGCCCGGCAGCCCCTGCCGGCGCTGGCTCCGTAATGCTGGTCTTGGTAGAATTGATGAGCTTGACGATAATGGGAGGGCGGCCCGTTCCCAGCTTTACAGGGTTATAAATGGTCTGAAACAGTCCCTCGCCCGCCTGTCCGTTGTACTCGACCGTCGTATAGCCGAGCGTCTTGAGCAGAGCTAAGGCGCGATCCGCCGTCACATAACTTAGATAGTACGTCTGGTAATTCAGGTTGAGTAAGTCGGGCGGAGGCGGCGCCTGCTCAATTCTCCCGACTTCCTCGTTCACGAGCTGCTGAATCGCGGGTAAGTCCGGGCTGGGCCCTGTGGAAGACTGCTCGACCTGCTGTCCGTAAACGACCAGTTCGTAGCCGCCTTGGGCTGACGGCGCAATCGCGAGCTCAACTGTGCGATATGATCCCGGGCCACCCGGCTTGATAAACAGCCGACTTGCCTCCACTCCCGGCGCGGCCTTGGTCTTCCACGCTGCCTCGTCAGGCCCTCCCTTCCGGTAGTTGTACCCCAGCACGATCTTTAGCCCCAAGCTGTCCAACAACTTCTCGTTTTGCTCCAACGACTTGGAGGGCACGTTCCGGTAGAAGGGGAGTGCGGGACCTTGCATCATGGGCTGGGAGACAGGTTGAACTTGGGCCCCCGGCATTGGCTGAGGAGGGGCTTGGGCGACGGCGGCGACTACTGCGTCGGCGTGTTGTTGGATAGCCATCTGGCCGGGGGTGCCGGGAGGCGGAGGATTCGGTCTCTGAGCAGGTGCTGGCCCTTGGGGCCGCGCGGCGTTCAGGCCTGGGGAGCCCGACGCCTGGGCCAACTGGCGCGGCTTCAATTCAATGCGGACGCCGCTGGGAGTGGCATGCACGTCGAAGGTGGGATCGCCTTTAAGGTCGACCACCACACGGACCACGGCGGGGTCCTTTCCTCGAAACTGGGCAACTCTCACACTCTTAAGCAGCCCCGATTTAGCCTTGTACAATTCCCGCGGCGTGCCTTTGTTCGCGCCTTCAAAGTCCACGACCAGGCGTCCGGGATCCTTCAATTGCTGCACGCGGTAAGTGGCGCTGCTCGAAGTCGAGACGTCCACAAAAGTCTCGCCGCCGCCCCCCGCCTGGATGGAGACGTCAGAAACCGTGATAGGAGCGCCGGGCGCCGCAGCCTGTTGCGCCGCCTCCACAGTGTCCGCCAAAGTCCCGGGGCCTGTTGAAACAGCTCGAAAGCTGGCCATCGGCAAGAGCGCCGCACTCAGGATTCCAATACCGATCCGACCTATTGTGAGCATACGTCTCCACCCCAAGGCAAAGCTCCCCTTAGGCACACTAGGCTGGCGCAAAGGTGACTAAGCACGTTTTTCTCACGAAATGAATCGCTTGTCAAGTGCATTCACCAACGCGGTAATGTCACCCTACTGATTCGATTCATGCTAGACTGTCTCTCCTCAAGCCGAGGAGATTGGCTCATGGCTCTGAACTTGGTTACCGGCGGGGCAGGCTTCATCGGATCGCATGTGGTCGAAGAATTGGTGCGTCGCGGAGATAAGGTTATAGTTCTGGACAACTTCGCCACAGGGCGGCCAGAGAACTTGGCGGCGGTTCGCGACCGGGTGGACCTCCGCGAGGCGGATATCCGGAACCTGGACCAGATCAGCCCGAGTTTTGCCGGGGTCGACTTCGTCATTCATCTGGCGGCCCTTCCCTCCGTGCCGCGGTCGATTAAAGATCCCCTGACCACCAACGCGGTTAACATCAACGGAACACTCAACGTTTTGGTTGCCGCGCGTGACGCCAAGGTCAAGCGCGTGGTGTTTGCAGCCTCTTCCTCGGCGTACGGCGATAGCCCCGTGTTGCCCCGCGTGGAGAATCAAGAACCACGTCCGCTTTCGCCTTATGCCCTGACGAAATTGGCCGGCGAGTACTACTGCCAGATATTCTGGCGGATCTACGGGCTGGAGACCGTGGCGCTTCGGTACTTCAACATTTTTGGCCCACGCCAGAATCCGGGTTCGCCTTATTCGGGCGTGCTCTCACTTTTCATTGCCGCCTACGCGCGCCGTGAGACGCCGGTCATTTTCGGCGACGGAGAACAGTCCAGGGATTTTACTTACGTGCAGAACGCCGTGGATGCTACCTTGCGTGCCTGTACCGCGCGGGAAGCCCCCGGACGCGTGATCAACGTTGGGGTCGGCGATCAGCATACCTTGAACAAGGCGATTGGGGCCTTGAACAAGATCTTCGGGCGGCAGGTGACGCCTCGTTATGAGGCTCCGCGCGCCGGCGACGTAGCCGCCTCGCTCGCTGACGTTTCTCTGGCCCGGCAAGTGCTGAATTATCAACCCTCGGTCCGATTTGAGGAAGGGTTGCAACGGACAGTCGACTGGTACCGTCAGGCTTGCGTTCCCTCTTAAATCCGAAATCCTGAATCTCTGCAGCGGCCGATTGGCTCGCCCCTCGAGGCCTGCGCTCTCTCCTGGAGCCGGACTCCTGAATTCTGAATCGCCGCAGAGGTCGGTTAATTGGTGTCGCCCTACCTGTGGGTGCCCGTCGTGATTCGAGACTCTGTCGAAAGTGCGGTGCAGGGCCGTCCGTCAACTGACAGACGGCCCTACGCCCGCGGGCCTTCTTCGATTGACAATTCCTGTCTCTCGGGTGCCGCTTTCCGGTCCAGGAGCCGAACGTCGCGTGTCCCCCAACCCCAGTTCCCCCTACTTCCGCCCCCCCTCCTCCCCACCGAACTACTAATACCAACTCTTTAGTATTCAGCGGTTTTTCCCTTGCCGACCACTGACCACAGAGATTTGACCTCTGACAACTTACGCGTTCCCGTGTGTATTTCACTTCCCCTGTTGTCAAAGGTTTTTCACATATTCGAACATTGGATGCACCGCCATTTCAGATTCACCCATCGCCAAACTCTAACCTACTGGTTTGTAAGGGCTTAGAGTCCATCTGCATTGTGCAACGTACAACACCCTTTGGTGTCCAGCGTGCATACTGTTTGGCATAATAGGGCAGGATCGGTGTGCTGACGCAAGAATGTGGCTAGACGTGTGGAGGTGGTGCAAGTTGAGGCGGGTTCATCCCGCCAAGAGGGGACGCGTCGCGGGGGGTCATCCCGCCAGCTTGTGGACACCACTACGGATTGGCCCATTTATGACGATGCCGCCAGTACTTCGGGGCACACGCTATGATCTCACGAGAAATGCTTCTAACTCCCACCGGAGGAACCATGTCAAAAGTTAAGCTTTGTTCACTTTGTTTAGGAATTCTCCTTGTGCTGCCGTGCCTGGCCCTGGCTGCCGCCGGCACGAAGCCTACGATCAGCGCCCTTTCGCCTACCAGCGTTACCGCTGGGAGCGCGACCTTCGTGCTGACCGTGGGTGGGAGCGGATTTGCCCGTGGGGCGGTCGTGCTTTGGAACGGCTCCTCCCTGGCCACGACATATGTAGGCGCGACGCAGTTGAAGGCAACAGTTCCGACCACGCTGCTCACGGCTGCGGGCAGTGCCACAATAACAGTCTACATCGCGGGGAGAATGGGCGGCGCGTCTACCGGCGTGGCGTTTACGATCAATGCTGCCACGACGACTTCGACCACGTCGACCACTACCAGCCCGCTCGCGATTTCAACCACTTCAATTCCGGGCGGTACAGCTGGAACGGCTTATACCGCGACACTGGCAGCGACGGGGGGAACCTCGCCTTACACGTGGTCAGTGAGCAGCGGCGTACTTCCGACCGGCCTTACGCTCTCTTCGACGGGTGCTATCGCCGGCACTCCATCGACCAGTGGCAGTGGGTCATTTACGGCTCAGGTGAAAGACTCGGCCTCGAATGTTCAAACCTACACCTATTCGGCAAGCATCGCCGCGAGCACGACCCCTACTTTGTCCGTCTCGACTGCCTCTCTTCCCAGCGGGACGGCGGCGACCGCTTACACGAGCACGACCCTGGCAGCGACCGGCGGGACTTCGCCTTACACTTGGAGCGTGGCCTCCGGCAGCACTCTCCCTGCCGGCCTGACCCTCTCGACTGCGGGCGCCCTCTCGGGAACACCCACAACGGCGAATACATATTCGTTCTCCGTCCAAGTGGCGGATTCCGCCAGCCATACCGCCACCAAGGCCTATAGCCTGGCTGTTGCAGCGGCGGCAGCATCGACGGGGTCTACCACCTTGTCTGCCTATTGCGACTCGACCGGCACGTACGGTCCCTGCGGAAGCCCTTATGAAACCAACACCACTTGGCCCCCCGCGACCGCGACGCCAATCACTGCCTGCGGCGCGCTCACGCCGACCAAGGGCCAATACTACATTGTGAAGAATAACCTCGGCTCGGACCCCACGCAGACTTGCCTCACAGCATCGTGGGCGCCCTCTTTCATCCTCGACCTGGGCGGACAAACAGTGACGGGCTCGATCGTTATCGCCACCAATTCCTTGAGCGGCCAGGTCATCTTCAACGGGATAATCAATTGCAGCAATTCCGCAGGCTGTATCAATATCCAAGGGGCTGACACCCCTAGCGCCCAGGCGAGAATCCACCATATTGCGGTGAACCAATCCGCGACCCAAACCTTCGGGATATACGTATCGTGGGCGCCCGCTGCGGGTGCAACCGGGACGCCGGTCCCAGGTTTTAGGATGGACCACATCGGCGGCAGTGGGGTCGCTCCCAACCAGCCAGCGGTCATTCGGACGACTTTTATCTGGTTCTCTGGGGGGTACGTTGGGGTCGACTACGACTATAACTATATTGCCCTGCCCAACACTGCTGCCGCATGCCAGGGGCTTGTTGCCTATGAAGCCCCCAAGAGTGCCATCTTCAACAACTACATTGTCATGGGAGACCCCATGAATATCTCGAGCGACACCTGCCGCGGCATTCTTCTCGATAGTGAAGGGAAATTTGGGATGGCAGGCACCGGAGGAGGTTCTTCCGCCTATAACAACACGATTTTCTCCGGTCAAAACCGCGCAATTCGAGTTCGAGCAGAAAACGGAGACGTCATTTACAACAACACCATCAACGACGTTAACCTAGGAGGGCGAGCCGGTGCCATCCACATAGGCGAGTGTGACGCGGCCACTGAATCTGCCAGCGCTGAGGTGTACGGCAACTTGTTCTACTTGAACGGAGGCAACGCGGTTGCGGGTACTGGAGAGAATCTGGTCAGCGTTTATGTCCACGACAACACTGTTGCCTGCTACAACGGGAACTGCGCTTCGGCAGGGTACTTGGCACAGACCGACGCGCTCATGAGCGGCTACAACGGCGCCACAGTAACTCTCAAGAACAATAATGTGTCCGCTCTGACCAATGCCGGCAGAGCCTCCGTCCGAATCTGCGGACCGGGAACGGATCCGACGATGGTCTGCACGATAAATACGCAGCCGGCTTCGGGCACCGTCTGTAACAGCGGGAACGCCGTTGGTCAGGGGTCGCTCAACCTGGTGACCACGTCACCTTGTCCATAGCCCGAAGGCTGGCGGGATTGTCAACCTCGCGAGTTGAAAGACCATCTCCAGATTCAATGGGCGGGCTCGTTGCAGGAAATTCTGTAGCGGGTTCGCCCTTTCTGTTCCTGAAGCGGCCGGTTAGTATCGGCCCGAATGTGCCCTCGTCCTTGGTCCCAGTCCCCATCGGAGGAGAGCAAATGAACGGCACCCCCTCTATATGTCCAGTCCTCTCCTTTTGTTGAGTTCCTTAGAGGGGGAAATGTCTATTCTTATGCCGTCTGTGACTTGCGGTACGTGGTCACGCGGCGCGCGAAAAAAACCATGGCGGCGCCTTCCCGCTTTTCCAGCAATTGGACCTCAAACCCCATCGGTTCCAAGTCTCTGCGGCAAGCCTCTATCGAGTAGCCGACGCCTTCGTGGCCTTCGCCAACGATGGCGCCAACCTTTCTAAGCCATTCCGGGCGACCGCCAAGAACGCTGACTTCGCCGCCTTCAATATCGATTTTCAATAAATCAATCTCTTCCCAGCCCATGAGCCTCATCAGGGATGGAACACTGTACTGGTCGACTTCGATCCTGGTTCCCTGACCGGTGACTGCGCGACCCGTAGCTTCGCAAAAGTCCTGTCGGGGATCTCCGGAGATGACGAAGCGAGCCCTCCCATCCTTCTCGCCCACCGCACCACGCACCACGCGAACCGGCACGTTGTTGGCCTTCACGTTGTGCTCGAGCACAACCTGATTCAGCGTGCTCGGCTCAACAGCACAGACTTCGGCACCGGGATAGCGGGTCGCAAAATACAGGCTGGCAATTCCGATGTTTGCACCCAAATCTAAAACCCGGCGCACATCTGAGGCTTCTACACTGTAAACACCTCTGCCTAGCACCTCTTCGACAACGTCATAATCGAAGCCATTGTTCCGGATTCTAACGCGTAGCGGTGAACGTCCAGCAATCTTGACATCGATGTCGACGCACGAAGGCGAGCCGGAAGCGCCGCCAGGCAGGCGACTCCTGTAATAGCTCCACAGCCAACGGCACGTGTCGGTGGCACTCAATTTCAGCCTTGAAGCTCCGCGGGTTAGCCGGGCCAGCTGCTGAAAACTAAACATGGAGTAAATACTACCAAATGACCCCGAGATTGTCCCTCGGAATCCATGTGGCCTTTCGAAGACATTAGCACGCACGGCAAGGACGGGACATCGCCGGCACTTGACGGAAGGCATGTATCGTCTCAAGCCTTCGGCATCAGCTTGCGGAGCGAGCGCCTAATGAACTCCCTGTCCTCACTATCGAGGGCTACACGCCAGGCAATGCTCCCGTAAAGAAGCAGCCCGGAGCCGACCGCGAGTACCAGCGAGGGGTAACCACGAATCAGTCCTTCGGCCCGCAGAAACCACAACCATAGACCGTACGGGAGGGCAGCAAGCACTGGCGGCAGCATCGCCCGCAGGCAGTAGCGACTAATCGGCACATCCAAAACGCGCGCCGTATAGATGGGAAGGAGCACGCCATCGAATATGATAGCTGGGATTAACGTACCCCAAGCCACACCCACGGGTCCCATCGAGCGGATCAAAATCGCACTGAGTGGGAAATTCACCGCGCCTTGGGCCAGCGATAGCCAAGCGTTCATCCGATGCTTGTTCATACCATAAAGCACCTGCTGGGGCGCGGACATGAGCGCATAGCCCATTCCTGCGAGTGCCAGCACAACCAGGACGGGCCCGCTTCGAGTGATGAATTCGCTGCCCATCCAGAAGCCGAGAAATGAGGGGCCGACCACGACCAACGCTGAGACGCCCGCAAGTGTGTACACCAGGTTGATGCGGGAGCCGCGAAGGAGCAGCGCGCGAAGCGAATCCCTCTGACGGAGTGCGTCCATCTGGGAAGCAAGGGGGGCATATACATTATTGATGTTGCCGAGACTGGAACGGAATACGTCGACGACGCTCAACCCGACCGAGTAGTAAGTCACGGCCGCCGGCCCGAGGACAAAACCCACCACGAGGTTGTCCGTCATGAAGATTATCCGCCCGGCGATGGTCATGACGAAGGCGTAGAAGCTAAAGTTCAGAAGCGTCCGCAACGTCGCGGCATCGAAGAACCGCCGCGCAATCTTGAATTCCGGGAGGTGGCGGGATGCAAAGAAGAGGTCCAAAACGTAGGCCAAAACAAACGTGCCGCCGGAAATGACAGCGACCGCCAAGAGCCCGTATCCCTGGCGGAGAAAGAACCAGAGTAGCAGCGCTCGAAGGACGTTAGGCCCTACATTCCGAATGTTCAGCAGATCGTACCGGGAGAGAGCCGCGACGCATCCGGTGAACATGGACCCAGGGAAAGAGGTGGCGAACGTGGCAGCCGTGACAAGGGTCGCAAGCCGCGCGTCGGTGACGAGATGAGGCGGGATGGCCAAAAGGTGGGGTAAGAAATAAGCGACCACGCCCCCGCCTGCCAAGGCCAGCGCAGCAGAGACCGCTGTAAAGGCTAGTCCCGTGGTCAGCACTTTGTTGATCTGGTCCGGCTCGCGCAGCGCCAGGTGCCGGCCTATGTAGCGCGTCACCGCGATACGTATCCCAAAGTCCAAGACGAATGAGTACCCGATGGCTTGTCCTATTAACCCCCAGATGCCATAGGCACTTTCGCCGAGCCGGTGCACCACCACCGGAGCAATCAGAAATGTAATTACGATATTGATCGCATAACCCGTGAAATTGAAAACGATATTCCAAGGGATTCGTCCTTTTGCATCCTGAAGCGAGGCGTGCATCTCCATGCCGGCTTTTTCATCTGATGGCATCTGGTTCCGGTGTCCTCCTCACTCGCCCATCCTTGAAGTGATCCTACTGAACCTTAGGAGGGCCGCCTTACGCCGAACAATCTTTTGGACAGTCCTCTCACGACAATGAATGCCAGGCTGGCGATGGTCCTTGCCGCAAGGCGCCAGTCTCGGAGGTGGAAATCAAAGAATGCCACTGGCGGCCGGTATGACCGGATGAGGTCCCGCCACGTCAGGAGGCCCGCCTGGCGATAGTCGGCAAGGGTTGACAAATCTCTGCTCAGGACGACGTGGCGGAAATCGCGATCGCTTTGGCTCACCATTTCCACGCGTTGGCCAATCAAGTCGAGGTAATGCAACCAGCCCAGATCGACTCCGGCGTAGGGTGCAGCATCCGAAGTACCCGTAAAGCGCGGGTTGGCTTCGATCATTTTTACCTGTCCGTCGCGGCTGTCACGCTTCAGCTCAATCTCGCATAGTCCCCCATAGCCGATGCGCTTTAGAAATCCATCGCAAAGGGAGTCGGTTTCGGGGTCCGCCACCGGCTCGACGACGCTGGCGCTACCGAAATAGATCGGTGACGTCCGGAGTTCTCGGAACATGCATTGAGCTATCCGTCGGCTGCCGCTGGAGTAACACGACAAGTAAACGAGCTTTGCAGTGTCCGGCCCCTCGATGATCTCTTGAACGACTACTTCCGGGCTGACCGTTTCGACAATCGAGTAATTTGCCTCCAGCTCTTTGACGGAGGTTGAATGCATGATCTTGCGGTAGGACAAGGGGTGGCCGGCGGGAACCCTGGCCCAATCGAAGGAGCGAACCGGTTTGATCAAACAGGGAAACCTCGCGCCCTGTCCGAACTCAACAACTTCCTCAGGGGATTTGGCGAATCTTGTTCGCGGCACTGGCATGCCATTCTCGACGGCGAGGTCGTACTGCCGCTCTTTGGTGGACAGCATGCCCTGAAGCTTTACGGTGTCGTGGCAGAAAATGTACGCTGGCTTGAGCTCCTCCGCATCCCTGGCCATCCCCAGTACAAACGTGTCGCCGGTTGGGATGAGCACAGGCTTGCCACCTAGCTTCCGCGCCAGGTCGAGCATGAATCCTCTCCATTCAGCAGGTTTCAAGGTCGGGTGGGGGCACTCGAAGGTCTTGCCGTAGACCGAGTGGAAAGCCTGATGCTCCCGGATGTTGTCGATGAAGTAGATTTTCAACCCACGGCGGACGAGGTTCCGCGCCAAGTTCACCGCCGTCTGATACCCTCCCCCAATCACCACTGCCGGCCAGCCGGGCTGAGATCGAGGCGGATTATTGTCTTGACTCATATTCAGTAGCCTCCTACTTGTGCGCGGTGCGGCACAGGATGGCGGCCTAAAGCCGCCTCTACATGCGGCGACCGAGCTGCGCGCATTCGAGAACCCATCGAAACTCGTCCTGCTGGAACGGCGCCGAGATTCGCCGCAATGTTAACGGATCATCTCCCAAGCGCACAGGCCCCGACGTGCAAGTGACCGCAGTCCGATACCCTAGATCCTTTGTGCTGGCTATCGTGCGCTCATTATAGTGTGGCTCCAGGATTGGCGAAGGGTACGAGAAGTGAATCGATGGTGCTCCTATCTCGGCCTCCAACTTACGTTTCGATTGCTCCAACTCTACTTGCAAATCCGCTGGCCCAATATACGCGAGGTTGGGGTGGGTCAGCGTGTGCGAGCCAACGACATGCCCCGCTTTGTGTAATCCTCTGATTTGATCCCACGTCAGCATCGGACAATCGCGTGAGGTAAGAGGCTCGACCTCGAGATCCTTTTCTATTGTCCCGATGCAGGCCTCTTGGGGTGTGCCCGCCAACTGTGCGCACCGCCTGCTCGCCGTAAGAAAGGCCGCCCTTGCTTGGGTCGGGTCTGACATGGGGAGGACAACCCCGCCTACGGAGTCTCGCCAGGCCTGTGCGCGAGTTGGGAAGAATGCATGTCGAAGGCGACAATACCAAGGAGGGCTATTCTTCCCAATCGAGCCTACCGCAATATAGAACGACGCCGGAACTCCTGCACGGGCCAGGGCTGGCAGGGCAAACTCGTAGTTGTCGGCGTACCCATCATCGAAGGACACCGCGACTGAACGCTGGGGTAACTCCTTTTCTCCAGAAACGAATTTGAGGACGTCCTCCAAGCTAACGGGAACGAAATGCTGGGCCACAACTTCCATTTGCCACTGGAAGTCCGCCAACGTATGGATGATTCCTGCCCCGATTGAATTCTCATATGGCTTCGGGTCGCGCTGGACGGAGTGGTACCTGAGGATCAACGCACCTCGTTTTCCCAGACGGCTCAGTAGCGGGAGGAAGCCGCTGTGCGTTAACACTCTCTTCGAATAGTTCCTGCAAAGTCCTGCGAAGTACATCGCACCCACTTAAACTTGGTGTATCTTCAATCCCCAGGCCTTCTCGTCCTGGAGCTCGGTCCCCTTGTCGTCCGCGGCTCCATTCTGTGCTGCAATAGCTTCCTCGCTCATTTAACCTCTCCCATTCTTCAATCCTGGCTTCCCCCCGTGCCGCTGTCAAAACAGGCGCGGGAGGACGGGGCGTTCGTCTGCCACCGCTTCCTCCGGCGTCAGACCTGAAATGACTGATGATCCGTTCGTCCCGACCCGGTCTCCGGCCAAAGCCCGGGCATTGGAATTGTTGGCCGCTGCGAGCCCTGCCAGGAAGTACCAATAGGGACGGTAGAAAGTGTGGCTGACGAAACTGACTGCGACCAAGGCGATCAGCATGGCCCCCAGCGCGGAGGCCACCTGGTAATTCAGCTCGAGCAAAGGGAAACTTTGGCGTTCGGGAAGGCGACGAATCTGATTCACGATCTGAACCACGAAATAGATGAACGCAACAAGGCCAACAAGACCCAACTCACACACCACCTGGATGAGCAGGTTATGAGGGTTCATCCACGCGCCGTGCAGCTTGCCTGAGTAGGTTGTCCCATAGGCGGTCCCAAACTGGCCGGCGCCGACTCCCAGGATGGGATGATCGAGGAACATCCTCCACCCGGCCTTCCAGATTCGGAGGCGCAATACGTTTGAGTCGTCCAGTCGGCCCCCTGCAGCGTACTGTTTGACGGTAAGATAGCGGTCTCGGTATTTCTGTGGCATCCCGGCCCAGATGATGAACGCTAGCGAGACGCAGACGAGAAGCCAAACTAACTTATGCCTGGAGCGGAGCACGTAGTAGGCTCCCATGATGGTCAGGGCGATCATGCTCGCCCTGGCGCCTGTCAGGACCATGGCCGTCAACCCCACGCCAGCACACGCCACCAGAAATAAACGGAGCAGGATGCTCCGGCTGGTCCGGAGAAGCGCGATCAAGAATGGAAGCAGAGCAAGAATCAGCCCCGCCAACTCGTTGGGGCCGCCCGCCATGCTGTTGATTCCCTGGGCGCGGTTAAGTCCTTCCTGGAATGAGATCTGGCCGTGGGCATAGGCGATCAGGGCGCTGCCCGCAAACCATGCGAGCAACCCGACCATGATCCAGAGTGTATATTTCATTCGCGCGTTGGAATCGACCAACGTTGCGATTAGAACCAGGAGGATGACGTTTTTGACGAGTTCTACGCTTCCCGACAACGCTCCGCTTCGCCACACCGCGAAGGGAATGGATAAGAGGGCCGCCCCCACAACCAGCAGGCTCGCCAGGAAAACTCGGTTCGCAAATAAGGACCGCGCCGGAGTTGATAGGCGGCCCATCAGAAAAATAGCGAGCAGCGCGATGCCATAAGTACGCTCCAGGTGGATAACGTTCAGAGCAGGGATGAGCTCTCCGGGCTGAATAAAGTGGATCGCGATGAGGACAAGGACGCCCAGGAAGGGACGGATCAGGCCCGCAAGTGCGAGTCCCCCGCCGATCACCAAACCGAGAATGATCAATACTTCATGCGCGCCCATAGTGCTCCAAAGGCGGTGCTCCAGCGCGCCCGCGGCCGGTAGCGGGCGGTTCCAAACTCTGAAATCATGCGCGGCCCTTATGTAGAGCACTCGGAAGGGTCTGCCGAATGACTCGCGCGGGGCTTCCGACAGCGACACTGTTCTCCGAGATGGGGTGGGTCACCACGCTTCCCGCGCCGATAATGCAGTTCGGCCCGATGTCGGCCATGACCACCGCATTCCCCCCGATCCAGCAGTTCTTCCCAATGGTGACGCGTGAGAACACTTGCGCCTGGCTTTGGAACGGGACGCCTGGGTCGACGGTGCCGTGCTGGTACCTCCCACTCAGAACTTGAACGTGGTCCGCGAGCATCGTGTCATCGCCGATGGTGGCCACTCCAATGACGCAATGATGTCCAATGTAAACGCGCTCCCCGATCTCTGTCTCCGAATGGCTGAAGTGGGTTCCGAAGGCGAAACAGCAGTTGAGCGGGCACTTCTGCAACGTAAGATAGTAGTAGGCGTTCCGCAGGAACTGGCCGCATTTTCCCGGAAGCAGGCTGAGGAACTGGCCGTGGAACTCGAACCAGACGTCGCGCCCGGCGAGTCGCCGCGCGATCCGCTCGCACGCCGCCCACGGAAAGACGAAGGCAATTGCCACAGCGTAGACAAGCACTTTAAGGGTTTGCTTCAACTTCAATACCCCGACTCTTCGGACGTCCACTTCATGTAGTAGGCCTGGGCCCGGTGGGCCAGGTGATCGAGACTGAACTGCGTCACCCGCCGGCGGTACTCCTGCCCGAGCTGCGCGCGCAGCGCCGGATTGTTCCACAAATCGAGGATTTTCCCGGCCAAGGCATCTGCGTTCCCGGATTCAAAGAAAACATCGTCAACAAGCTCGCGATTGGCTGGAATGTCGGACAGGACCGCTGGGAGGCCCATGGCCATATACTCGAGCACCGAATTGGAAGAACTTTCGCTGCGTGAGGTCAGCAGGCCGACATCCGCCGCCATCAGGTAGGGGCGCAGGTCGGACTGTGCGCCGACCAGCCGCACGGCGTCGGCCAACCCCGCCCGGCGGATTCGCGCGGTCAAGGAATCCCTCAAAGGCCCCTCGCCCACGAGCAAGAACTGTGCATCCGGCAGCGACCTGTGCACAGAGGCAGCCGCCTCGACGAGGGTTTGCGGGTCCTTCACAGGAAAGAGGTTGGCAACGGAAATACACACCGGGGAAGCCTCTGGAAGGCCCAGGCCTCGCCGTGCTGCCTGTCGCTGCTCCTTCGTGGGCGGCGCGTACCCGCTCAGGTCGAGGCCGTTCGGCAGAATCTCGACCCGGTCCTGTGGAAGGCCCTGGACGGTCCTCAGGAATTCAAAGGCTGTCCGAGAATTACACTGCCAGGCATCCGTCAGACGGTTGATCATCCCCAGCGCCAATCGATCCCTTTTGCTCACCCAATGGCCGGCGTTGCGTATGCCACTGACAATCATTGGCGCGCGCGCCAGGAAGGCAGCGACAGTCCCGTAAAGGATGCCATCCCGAAAAAAGCATTGCACAAGGTCGGGATGACGTTCCCGCAATACGCGAACCAGGCCCCATAGAATCGACAAGCGAGAGCGTTTCAGGGTAGCCACATGGACCGGGCAGGGAAAGTCATCCGGCCCGAGCCCCGACGATGGACGCAGAAAGTAGAGCTCAGGCTCGAAGTACCTCCGGTCGAGCGCCTCGATAAGTTTCTGAAGTTGCTTTTCGGTTCCTCCGTCTTCCCAGGAGTTGATGGAGTCGATTACGAAGGCGATGCGAAGGCGTTGACCGGGGAAGGGCATACCAGCCGCCCTTGCGCGGGATGGGGCACGGCCCAGGGCGGTACGTGCGATATAGAAGCTGAGCCGTCTGGGTGCAAACTGGTTCTTCGGACCACGCATGAACGCACTGCTTAGGGCAAGGCGGGGGAGGAGGAACGAATTGATCCCTCCGCGAACAAGGCTTGTCCGAGTGGTCACCGCGAATTCGTAGCCAGCATTCTTGACGCCCTCGCGAATCCAGGCGTTTGTTGCGCCCCAAGGATACGAAAAACCCGCCACGGGACCACCGAGCGCGTCCTGAAGCTCGTGGCGCGATTCTTCGACCTCACGCTGCGCACTCTGGGGATCGCAGTGGGTAAGAAAGGTGTGACTTAGCGTGTGCGAGCCGAAGCTCATGCCGTCGCTTTGCATCGTTCGGACTTCGTCCCAGTTGACGAAGGCGCGCTCCGAGGTCAGAGTTGGCGCGCCCACCGCCTCCTCAAGCCGGTCTACAAACTCTGTTGCTTCCAAGCTCGAGCGGCTGCGAAGCAGGCGCGTGAGCGAATTGAAATCCAGGATCTCGTCGCCCAGGGGTGGGCACCAAGGGATGCGCAGGGCGGCGCATCGAAGCTTAGTTGCCAAGTCCGCCCGATCTCCCGGCGCGCGCAACAGCAACCACAGGCGGTCCTGCCAGAACCTTCGGGTTGTTCCTATGAACCGGACCGGGAGGAACACAGTCGCCGGCATCTTCCGCTCACGCAGAGCCGGAAACGCATGGAGGAATACGTCGCTCCAGCCATCGTCGAACGTAATCGCGCAGGGCGGCTTCTTTCCATTCTTCAACTTCTCATGAGAGATCGCCAAGTCCTTCAAAGCGACAACGCGATAGTGATTGCCCACCCAGTCCAAGAAAGCCTGGAATAACTCCTTCGAAGTAATCATTTCGGAGGCATAACATGTTTCGCCTTCGGGAAGCACCCGATGGAACATGAAAATGGGCGCTCCGGTCACCGGAAGCAGTCCCATCCCCCGCGTCACCGGGGAGAGCCAATCGAAGATGTTTTCCAAGGCGGTTTTGATCATGATTAGGAGTCAGGAGTCAGAATAAAGGTTCCCGGGGATGGTGTCTTCTTGCCGCCGCCTCCTGACTTCTGAAAGCTCTTGAAATGCTGCCTCCGAACTCGGCCCAGAAGCCCGCGCCGAGCGCAAAATGAATTGTGGGATAGACCGCCGGTGCTACAAAGAAGTGCCGCCAGCCGTGGCGGAATGCCAGCGCGGCCGAGAATGCCACAACCAGTGTCGCATAAAGGGCTAGGGTTGCCAACAGTGCCTCGCGAACGGTGACGGAATAGAACGCGGCCAACCCACCCAGAATGTTCCAGGCCAGGAATACGGCGGGAACGAGTTGGGAAACGCTTAGGGCGCTCCGGTGCTTCCGGATAAAGCGGAAGCGGCCGCGTCCATACCGAACGAGTTGCTTGAAGAGAGTCCATAAGCTTGCCCGCGGATGATAATAAACCGCCACGGCGGGACTGGAATAGGAGCGCAGGCCGGCCTTGAAGACACGATAATTGAACTCCACATCTTCACAAGCATCGAAACGCTCGTCGTACGCGCCAACTTTTTCAAAGACGGACCTTCGGTAGATGGCCCCCGAACTGGTGGGATTCACATACCCTTCGCGATCCATGGCGAAGATGGTGGAATCGCGGCCATGTCCAAGAATTGTCCCACGCGCATACGCAATGGCTTCTTGCAGAAGGGAATTGCCGGGTGCGGTAAGGGGCTGCGGCCGGCAAAGGCAATCCGCGTTGGTCTCCTCGAACAGCCTCGCTGTTTCGCGAAGCAGCCCGCGAGTCGGAATCGAGCAGTGGCCATCAATGAAACAGACAATGTCTCCTCGACTCGCGCTCACGCCCACGTTGCGGCCGGCGCTCGAAAGCCGGGCGGGGTTGGAAAGCAAAGCTACTCGCGGGGCTTCTGCAAGCTCATAACGTTTTACTAAGTCTGCTGTCCCGTCGGTCGAACATCCGTCCACAACCAGGATCTCAAACTGCTGGGAGGGATACTCCTGAGCCAGCAAGGCGTCCAGGACCGCGCCCAGATGCGCCTCTTCATTGCGGACGGGTATGACGATGGAAATGAAAGGCCCGGAAGGCAACCGCCCGTTAGTCCGCTCCTCACTAAGGAGGGGTGCGCGAAGCGCGGTGTGGTTCTGGAACGGCATAAGCTCTTCGTAGAGTGCGTGAAGCTGGGCTTGCTGGCGAGCGGGCGAGTAAGCTTCAGAAACGCGCCTCTGCCCAGCGAGGCCGAGGGCCTTGGCTCGCGCTGGGTCGGACAAGAGTCCGGCGACGGCATCGCGAATGGCCCCTGCGTCCGTGGGCGGGACCAACGCCAGTGCCCCATCGCCGCAGATTTCCGGTACGCCTCCGACCGCCGTTGCCACCACTGGCACACTCGCAGCCATCGCCTCCAGCACCACGTTGGGCATTTGCTCCGATAAGGAGGGGTTTACCAGAACATTCACGCCAGGCAACAGCCTCGTAAAGTCCGGCATAAATCCTGCGAAGCGGACTGCCTGGGTTATTCCGAGTTCTTTAGTCAAGCCCTCCAGTTCTCTCCGCAACGGGCCATCTCCGAACAGCACGAAGGATGCGCCTGGAAACTTGCCACGGATCGCCGGTATCGCCTGGATAAAATACGCCGCCCCCTTTTCCGGGCTAAGACGGCCCGCAGCGGCTACGATGGGAGTATCCGTGCCAAGACCTAATCGCTGTCGCAGCTCCACCCGGGCGCTACGGCGGTCGTCGTCGCTCAAGTTCGGAATCTCGATGGCGTTTATTACCGTGCGAACCTTGCTTGCATAAACTTTGTTTCTTCGTAGCCGCTCCGCCTCCGCCTCTGAGAGGGCGACGAGGCGGGTGGCGTGTGGGAGGAATGCCCGGTCTAGCGCCTCGTACATTCGAACCTTCGAGTCCTCCTTCGTCCAGCCCCGCAGGAAACAGGCCACAGGCACTCGGCATCTCTTAGCTGCCCAAATGCCCAGGATATCGGCGCGATAGCCGTGAGTGCACAGAAGCGATATGCTTCGCTCACGGATATGTCGAGTGAGGATGGATACGGACTTGAACGCTCCACGGATTCCTGCCGGCAAAGCCAGGGTCGAGATTCCCATTCGCCCGGCGGCCGCGAGGAATTCTCTTCCTTCGTCGGCGCCGACGAACGAGGCTAGCGTGACTTGAAGAGGGCCGCCGCGATCGAACGCGGCGTAACGAAGCACCTGGCGCTCAGGCCCTCCGACGAAGTTGCTGGCACGAAGGTGCAGGACGTGGGCGTCTTTAAGCATTCTTGCAGACTCCCTGCCTGCTGACCGCGGCCGAGGGTCGGGAAACTCGAAGCCACGCGGACTCAAGCGCCTCCGCAGCCCTGTCCCAGCTATAACGCTCTTCGACAAGCTTCCTTCCCTCACTGCCCAGACGAGCCTGCTCCTCGGGAGACTTCAGAAGTCTGAGCGTAGAGTCGGCGAAGGCCTCAGGTGAGTCGCCCAGGAGAAGGTGCACACCGTTGGTCACCGCCAGCCCCTCGGCCCCGATGGTTGTCGAGACGACGGCCTTCCCCATGGCAAGTGCTTCGAGAATCTTGATCCGGCTTCCACCTCCGATCCGGAGGGGGACCAGGACGACCGCCGCCTGGGCAAGATGCGGGCGCACGTCCGCCACTTCCCCAACCAGCTCGACTCCGGGGGATTGGGCCACGCGTTTTGCGAGGTGGGGCGGCGCACGTCTGCCGACGATGCGCAGCCGGACTTCGGGAGAGCGCGCGACTAGCAAGGGTAGAATCTCCTCAAGCAGATACTCCACCGCGTCCTGGTTCGGATACCAATCGAGCGATCCCAGGAAAAGCAACTCATCAGCGTTCCTCGCGCGCTCCGACGCAGGAGCGAAGAGGTCCAGGTCCACACCATTCTCGACCAGGACAGTGCTGTGAGAGCCCCAGGCGACCGCCTGCTGCGCGTCCAGGGCTGTCACGCCAGCGACGGCGTCGGCGCGGGGCATGACGCGACGCTCGAATGCTTTCATTTTCCTCGCCTGTAGGCCGAAGTAGGTTCTTTCGGGGAAAGTCTGGCATTGTTGTGCCCGTCGCAACCAGATTTGTGACTCGATGTTGTGAGCCATGATCAAGCAGGGAAGGTCGCCGGTTTCATCCATGAAAGCCGCATAGGGTGTCCACTCAAAGTGAACGAGATCAAAATGACTTTCGGAGAGCAATCGTCTCAGGGCCTCCCGGAAGCGAGGGGTATCGTGCTTCGAAACAGAATACGGATTCCGAGATAGGACATTCCCGAGCAGCCGCCCGTAAAGTTGCCAGCCGGCAAGGTCCGGAAGGGGCTCGACGGTATGGAGCGCGATGCCCGCGGAGCGCATCGCCTGAGCGGCTGCGCTCTCCGGATCACCGTAACAAAGCAGCGAGATGCTGTGATGCCGGGCGAGACGCCGCAGGAGGTTCCACGTCCGCACCCGCTTGCCGGAGTCGGGTGGGTAAGGGATCCACTCATCGAGAACCAGAACAGCCATCGCTTCCTTCACCGGCGGGACTCGGTCTGCAATCGGCATCGGCGAGGGGCCGAACGTGTCTTTAGAGGACTCTGTTTTCATAGGGTCACAGCGCGTTAGCTCATTCAAAACCGCGGGAGCGCGGGGCGCTCCCCGACCGCAACTTCCTCTGGCGTCAGGCCTGCAGTGACCGGGGAGTTCGCTTCCGTTGCGGCCTCGCCCTCAGTGCAGGCCCAGGCGTTGGAGTTGTTCGCCGCTGCAAAGCCTGCCAGGAAATACCAGTACGGGCGATAGAGCGTGTGACTGACGAGACTCACAGCGATCAAAGCAATCAACATCGCCCCGCACGCGGACGCCACTTGGTAATTCAGTTCGACCAATGGATTGCTTAGCCGTACGGGGAGGTGGCGGATTTGCCCCACAATCTGAACAAGGAAGTAGATGAATACCCCCAGACCAACAATACCCAGTTCACAAACCACTTGTAGGAGAAGGTTATGGGGGTTCATCCAAGCGACATGCTGCCGGCCTACGTACGTCGTCCCGTAGGCCGTCTGGAACTGGCCGGCCCCCACGCCGAGGATGGGATGATCGAGGAACATTCTCCACCCGGCCTTCCAGATTCGAAGGCGTAATTCGTTCGAGGGGTCCAAACGCTCACCCGAAGCGTACTGTTTCACGGTGAGATAGCGGTCTCGGTAGGCCTGTGGCATTGCCATCCAGATGATGCACGCCAGCGAGACACAAACCAGAACCCAAACCACCTTATGCCTGGAACGGAGCACGTAATAGGTTCCCATGATGGCCAGACCGATCATGCCGGCCCTGGCGCCCGTCAAGACCAGAGCCGCTAGGCTCACCCCGCCGCATGCCAGCAGAAACAGGCGGAGCAGAAAGCTCTGGCTGCTTCGGAGAAGGGCAATCAGAAAGGGCAGCAGGGCCAGGATCAGTCCCGCCAGCTCGTTCGGGCCGCCCGCCATGCTATTGAATCCTTCTGCACGGACGAGTCCCTCTTGGAATGAAATCTGGCCATGGGCATAGGCGACCAAGGCGCTGCCCGCGAACCATGCGAGCAACCCGACCATGATCCAGAGCGCTTTTTCCATGCGCGCATTGGTATCAACCAGGGCGCCGATCAGCACCAGGAGGATTACATTCTTGATGAGTTCGATGGTCTGCAAGACTGCCCCACTTCGCCAAACCGCGAAGGGAATCGAGAGGGCGGCCGCGCCCACGAGCAGCAGGCTCGCCAGAAAAACTCGATTCGAAAATAAGGGCCGTCCGGGCGTTGCCAAACGGCGCACGAGGAAGACAGCGAGCAAAGCGATCCCGTAAGTACGCTCCACGCTGATCGCATTCAGCGCGGGGATGAATTCCCCTGGCTGAATAAAGTGGATCGCGATCAGGATGAGGACACCCAGGAAGGGGCGGAAGAGCCCCGCCAGAGCGAGCGCTCCGCCGATCACCAACCCGAGAATGATCCACGCTACGTGCGGGCCCATTGCACCCCTAGAATCTGCCACTCTTCGCTGGAAGAGTAGATCCCTGCCCCGGTTCGCCAGGGCCGCGAGCGCTAGCTTTCCCTACGTTCGAAATGCAAAAGCGGGTCTTGCCCGAGCGTTCCCGCGGGATGTCGGCCACCTGCTCGAAAGTCCATGCGAGCGAGTCGGCGAAAAACTTCCGCAGGTTCGCTCGCAGCGAATCCAAGTCGGCTTGGCTGAATCCCGGACCTGGCACATATCGCACCACGAACTCTTGCGGCGTCTCCTGAACAACCTGGACCTTCTTCAGCCCCGGGCAGACTTTGAGCACCCGATTCGTCAGGGCTACGCCGGGAACTACGTCGCCGTTCGGCAGATAGAAAACATCGGTGGTGCGTCCCACGATTTGGCGAACGAGCGGATAGCCTCTGCCGCAAGGGCACGAGTCCGAGCCTTGCAGGACGCAATCATTAACGCGGTACCGGATCAGCGGCATCCCATAGTTCAATAAGTCGGTCACCAGGATCTCGTGCAACCCTTCAATTTCCGCCCCCTCAACAGGGAGGAACTCCACATACGCTGCCGCCGGATTCACGTGCATTCCCTGGTGCTGCTCGCACTCGCCGGCGATCATGGCAAACTCGCGGCTTCCGTAGTGCTCGAACACGCGTTGAGCGAAGACCTCTTCGATTACCCGCCGCTGATGATCGAACAGGGGCTCGGCCGTGCAAATCGTGCTGGCCGGACGGTGAAACGGCTTCCCGCTCGCGCGCAGGTATTCACAAAACAAGGCCAGAGGAGTAGGGTAGGCGTAAACGACCCCTGGCCGGAAACGGTTCAGGCTCTGGCGGTACCCTTCGAGGACGGATTCATTGAACAAAGATGTGGGCGCCCACACCTGTCGCATCAAATACCGATCGTACAGGCGCCAACGCCAACTGGGGTGCTCGGCAAAGTCTTGTCGCGCGCCCCAGAGATAAAAAACCTTGTCCCCAGGCAAAAACCCCGCCCAGCGGTTAAAGCAAAGCTGCACCGCATTTTTTTCGCGGAGAGATGCGCGAGCGCGCAGGATGGGCACCGGAGTGTCGGTGGTGCCTCCCGTGGCGGCTTCGGCAAGGTCCTGCGAAGCGAACTGATTTGAGCGAAGCTCGCCAAAGTGCTCTCGAATGTCATCACGAGTGAGCGGAGGAATCTTCTCCAGGTCTTGAGGAGAAGAAAGGGCCTCGGGGTTAATCCCCGCCTCGTGGAAGCGGCGCTGGTAAAAGGACGTGGTTCTGCCAGAGTGAACCAGCAGGCGAATCAAAGCCTGCCACTGGATCTCTCGGTTTTGGGCCAGCGACAAGCGCTCGCGCCGCTGGCAATGCTGCATCCGTTGGGCGAGTCCGCCGTAGGTTTCGGGATGGACAACGGGGAGAACAACATGAATGTAGGCCCAGTTGAGAGGAGTCAAGCCTGACCTCCCCTCGTGCTAGCTTCCGCCAGAGGCTTGGCCTCCATCTCGTTGACGACGAAGCGATATTTCCCTGACGCTTCACTGGCGATACTTGTCACCTCCTCAATCGACAAATCGGCGAGGCCGGCGAGATAAAGGGAGATTCGCCGCCGAAGCTCATCCCGTGTCTGAGGCCCGTAGTTCTTCCCCGGAACAACCCGCAATCCTACTGACTGAGGCCCCCGTTGTACGAACTGCACCTGAGCGACGTCGGCCATGTCTGCCACGACGAGGGTCAAGGACGGCCCTGAGATATGGGTCCCGTCGGGAAGAATCAGGAAGTCGGTAATCCGCCCTTGCACGTCCGCCAAAAGCGGCAAGCCGCGGCCGCATGGACACTCCTGCGTGTCCGCCCAGTGCCCCACATCGCCGATTTCGTACCGAATAAACGGCATGCTGTAGTTCAGCAAATCAGTGATGACGATCTTTCCCATGGGCAACGGATAGGCAGGGTCAGGCACGATCTCAACCAAGAGCGCTTCAGCGTTGACGTGCATCCCCCGGTGGTGTTCGCACTCGCTGGCAATCACGCTGAGTTCCCGGCATCCATACCGGTTGAACACACGCGCCTGAAAGGCTTCTTCGAGAATTTCCCTCTGCCCCGGCAACAGGACCTCGGCGGTGGTGATAATAGATTGGAACCGGATATCGTCGATCCCTTTTTCCCGCAGGTAACGGGCAAACAGCACGGCCGACTGCGTGTAGGTGACGAGGAACCGTATCCGCTTTTTGCGTAGCCGGGCCATGAATGGCTCCCAGTCCTCCGGCTGGATGCGCGAAGTATTCAGTTGGACCAGGCGGTAGAGAAAAATATTCCGGCACCAATCCCACCATCCCTCCTGAGTCATCAGGTCCAGGCGCGCGCCCCACAATTCTGCGCACCATTCCCCCAGGTAGAGTCCTGCCCACTGGTTGTGACGGGTCGTGCTCGCGAGTCTTGAGTCAAATCGCTCGCGATCGACATAAAACTGTAAAGGGCTGCCCGTAGATCCACCGGTCTGGTTTCGGACCCGACTTTCAGCCGCATAATTTTCTGCCAAGAGCTCGCTGCCGTGGTTCTGGATATCTCTTTTCGTGAGCAGGGGAAGAGCCTTCAGATCATCTAGAGACTGCAGCCCCGCCGGATCAAAGCCCACTTGTGTCATCCGGTCGCGGTAGAATGGGCAATGCTGATAGGCGTGATCGAGAAGCTTTTGCACCCGCCGAAGCTGCAGAGCCTGGAGTGCGGAGCGGCTTATGAACTGCGTGCCCTCAAATTCTCTCAGGTAACTACGCATGCGAGGATGATCGCGCCACGTCCAAAAGGGTAAGGTGAAGTGTCGGATCATCGAGCCAGTAAAGGTACCCATGTTCATCCTTGTTCAGAATTGGCGATTCCTATTGCCATCGCCAGCATCGAAGGCGCCATCCCTGTCCTCGTACGGCAAAAGCAGCAGCGTAACCAGTTCCCGGGGATAGCTTCTCGATTGACCAACGGCAAGTTTCTTGGCGACGGCCCCCGGCACATTTGAGGTTAGCAGGTTTTCCTCGGATCAGCGATGATTCAAAATCATCGAGAGGATGCCCAAGCCCATCGCCCTTGGCTTTCACATATGCCTCCCTGCACGTCCAACAATCAAAGAAGGCCTTGCACCCCATCGCGGCGGGAAGCGAGCGAAGTGCAGCCACTTCACGTGCTGAGAAAAACTGCCCAGCCACAAGCTCCCAGGCAAAATCCGTCTGGATCTGTTCGAGATCAACACCTATTTCCCGATCACGAGTAATCGCGAAAAGCGCGAGACCGTGGGAATGAGACAGGTTAAAACATAGTCCGTCGGCGCCGGAACTGGGCGCCAGACCGGGCTTCCCAAAGGGGCCGTAGCTAAACAGCAACTGCGCAGCGTCTCGATCAAGGTATCGGGAAAGGATTTCTCTCTGGATGCCACGTGCTGCAATAAAATGTTCCAGGTCTTTCCGGAAGCGAAAGCGCCGGGCACGGGCTTGTTCGTCGGGTGAAAGGAGTCTCGCCAGTCTCTCCAATTCTGCCAAACTCATGTCCAGCACCGCACGCCACACGTGGACCTCGTTGACAGGCATGGTCAGCCTTAGCGATGGTACGCACCATGACGACACTGATTTCATCCTAAGTCCTAAGCTCCCCAATCCGTTGCTTTCCGTCCCACGCCGCCTGTGCCTCGAGCAGACAGGCGGTCAATTGGCTCGCCAGATACTCGAGTTCCTGCCCAAAAAAAACCGACTCGTGATCACCAGGGATTTCATGCACCTCCAAGGGACCGGCTACCAGCTCGCGCCAACCTGAAGTGAGATCCCATTGAGGCCCGACCGGCCTCTTGCTGGTTTGGAAGAGTACTACGCGCCCCGCATAGGGACCGGGTCTATAAGCGCGTCCTGCAACCTCCCGAATTTGGTCCGGATCTGATAGCCGCCCGTTGCCCATATGCAATTTCAGGCCGTAGGCGGTCTTCCAAATCCCTGTTCTCACGCGATCCACAAACCACCTTAGGTGCGTCAGAAAGTACGCCGGCACTTGTTTCATTTCCAATTGCTGCAAATTCGCGAGATGAAACCTCAGCTTCGGCCCGAACGTGCCCGCCTGGGAACCTCTCATCGGCCTCTGCACCTCTGGATTCCAAGCGTCAAAGAGAAGGAGCAGGGCGATGTCCTCACCCCCAGCCCTGAGTTGTCTGGCTATCTCATACGCCAGAACCCCGTTCAGGCAAAACCCTCCCAGGTAGTACGGACCCTCAGGCTGAACTGCTCTCATCGTTTTAATAAGGCAAGCGGCGAATTCTTCCAATTTGTACGGTAAACTCAACTGCCCCACCTGTGAGGGCTGCAAATGCAGACCCAGGAACGGCTGACCTGAGGCCATGCGCTGGCCGAGAGGCCTATAGCGAGGAGTAGCGCCGACCCAGAAAAAGGGCGCTTTGGAGCCTGCCGCATGAATCGGAACCACGCCAGGCACTTGCCCCGGATGATTCTGGCCGGAGAGGATAGCCGCGAGCTCTCCGATGGTGGGCGCCTGGAAGAGTGTAACCAGTTGCACTCGCTCCCCGAGAACCTGTTCGATCCGCGCAATTAGTTTCACCGCCAGTAGTGAGTGCCCGCCCAAATCAAAGAAGTTGTCATGGACGCCCACCTGCTCGAGCCGGAGGAGTTGTGTCCAGATTCTCGCCAGCTTTTCCTCTAGCTCACAGCGTGGGGCCACAAAGCTCTCGGGTGCCTCCGGCCGTGACGAATCCGGTGCGGGCAGGGCCCGACGGTTCACCTTGCCGTTCGGTGTAAGCGGCAAGGCCTCCAGGAACTCGAATCTCGACGGTAGCATGTACTCGGGCAGTTTCCGTTTCAGAAAACTGCGGAGCGTGTCACCCATAAGCGATTGGCCCTTCTCGGGAACAATGTAAGCCACCAATCGTTTGTCACCGAAGGTGTCCTCGGGCGCCACGACTGCTGCCGCCTTGACCTCCGGGTGTTCAGCCAACACTGCTTCAATCTCGCCCAGTTCGATCCGGAATCCCCGAATCTTGACTTGCTGATCGATACGACCCAGGAATTCCAGGTTGCCGTCCGCGAGATAGCGCACGAAGTCGCCAGTGCGGTAGAGCCGCGACTCGACGCCGGTGCTGAAGGGATTGGCAATGAACTTCTCGGTCGTCAGCTCCGGGCGGTGCAAGTAGCCACGCGCCAGCCCCTCGCCCCCGATCAATAGCTCCCCCGGCACTCCCACCGGCACCGCCTGCAAGTGCGAATCCACCACATAGAATTGGGTGTTGGCAATGGGACGCCCGATCAATATCGGCTTCCCCTTCTCCACCGGGTGTACGGCCGACCAGATGGTGGTCTCGGTGGGCCCGTACATGTTCCAAAGCGAAGCGCACTTCGGCAACAATTGCTCGGCCAGTTGTGGTGGCCACGCTTCGCCCCCGCATAGGATCTTCAGATGGGGATTGCCTTCCCATCCCGACTCCAGCAGTAACCGCCAGGTGGAGGGAGTGGCTTGCATCACCGTCGCTCCGCTCCGCCGCATCACCGCTGCAAGTTCTCTTCCATCCCTTGCCGCTTCCTCCGGCACGATCACAACTTTGGCCCCCGTGGTCAGCGGCAGCCAGATCTCCAGGCCGAAGATATCGAAGGACAGGGTGGTGACCGACAGCAGCGTATCGTGCGCCTCCATTCCTGGCACTACCCGCATGGAGTTCAGAAAATTGACCACCGCCCGATGGCAAATTTCAACCCCCTTGGGCTTCCCGGTCGAACCGGAAGTGTAAAGCACGTACGCCAAATGGGACTGGTCCTGAGGGTTGCTCGAAAATCGGAAATCATCGCCTGTCAGTTTTTGAGTTTCCACCAGCAGGTTCGGATCGTCCAGACACACAACCCGGGCCCGGTAGCTCGGGAGAAATCCCGCTATGCTTCGCTGCGTCAAGACCACGGGCAACTGCGTTTCTTCCAGGATGAAGGCGAGGCGTTCAGACGGATACGCCGGGTCCAATGGTACATAGGCTCCGCCCGCTTTGAGGACCGCCAGCAGGCCAACCACCATTTCCACCGTGCGCTCCATGCAAACCGCGACCAGAACCTCCGGCCCCACACCCAGGGCTTGGAGGTAGTACGCCAACGCATTGGCCCTCTGATTCAGTTCGGCATAGGTCCACGACACTTGAGATGTGGAGGCTTGAGTCAAACTGGGACCCGCCAGAGCTACGGCCGTCGGCGTCCGCTCCACTTGCTCTTCCATAAGGTCATGAATACACTTTCCGCGGGGAAAGTCTGCCCAAGTCTGATTCCACTCCACCCGCAAGCGGTGCTTTTCCGACTCTGGCAATAGCGGCACTTCGCTCAGCCGTTGCTCAGGGTGAGCCACAATACCTTCCAGTAAAACCTGAAAATGCCCCACCATCCGCTCAATTCGGTCAGCATCGAACAAGTCCGTGTTGTACTCAAAGTTGCACGAAAGTCCTTCGGGTATTTCGATAGCGTAGAGACTCAGATCAAACTTGGAGGTGCCACTGTCCGCCGTCAGCCGCCTCGCCTCGAGCCCGGACAACTCTAAGGGTCGCATCGGTGTGTTTTGCAACGACAGCAGGACCTGGATAATCGGACTGCGACTCAAATCGCGTTCCGGATTCAGCTCTTCCACCAGTTTCTCAAACGGCAAGTCCTGGTGTGCGTAAGCCCCCAGCGCCGTCTCCTGGACTCGCCCCAACAACTCCCGAAAACTCGGATTCCCCGATAAGTCGCTCCGCATCACCAGCGTGTTCACGAAGAATCCAATCAGTCCCTCGATCTCCGCTCGATTCCGGTTGGCAATCGGTGTCCCCACCAGGAGGTCCTCTTGCCCCGTGTAGCGCAGCAAGAGAACGTTGAACGCCGCGAGCAACGTCACGAATAGAGTGACGTCCTCCCTCTGGCTCAAGCTTCTGAGCGCCTCCGTCAGTTGCTTGGAGAAGGCGAAAGAAACGTCGCCCCCATTGGAAGTCTGCACGGCTGGGCGCGGACGGTCCGTCGGCAACTCCAGAACCGGCAGGCTGCCACTCAACCTCTCTTTCCAGTAGTCCAATTGCGTTTGCAGAACTTTTCCCTGCAACCACTCTCGCTGCCACGCCGCGAAGTCAACATATTGAATTGGCAGTTCAGGTAGTGGCGATGGCTTCCCGTTGAGAAAGGCTCCGTACAGCACAGACATCTCTTGCATAAAGATTCCGAACGACCACGCGTCAAATGCGATGTGATACATGTTCAGCAAGAGAATTTGTTCCTCGGGCGCCTCCTTCAACAGGGTAGCTCGCATCAGGGGGGCTTTACCAAGATCGAAAGGTTGCCTCGCATCTACAAACGCTATGCGTTCGGCTTCCATCTGCCGTTCCATTTCTGGAAGCGCCTGCAAATCAACCACGGGGACTTGGAACGGTTCTGGCGGGGCGATCTTCTGGACCGGACGTCCATCCATAGTTAGAAAATATGCGCGCAAGACTTCGTGGCGTCGCACGATCTCACTTAAACTTTGCTCGAAGACCGCCAGGTTGAGATTGCCCTTCAATCGATACCATCTGGGAATGTTGTACGTGGCGGTGCCGGGTTCCAACTGATTGAGCAACCACAATCTCGCTTGCGCAAAGGAAAGCGGCAACTCGCCATCTCGATGGATCCGCTTCATGGTCGGAGCCTGTGGGCGACTAGCAAGGCAGGCGTTTGTAATAAATTCAAGGATTCCCGTCTTGCGCGCAGCCAACTCATCAAGCAAGTCAGACGTCATTACCCCCGACGGGGCGCTGTAGCGTAACCGATCACCATCAGCAGACAGCTTCACATTCAGGTTACGCAAATACGATAAGAACTCAAGGGTCGATCGCGAGTTCATAGTGCTCCCTCTTCACGATTCGCATCGAACCCTACGCGCGAGGCCGGCAACTCTTCCACCGTCCACCGGATTGCTTCAACGTACTCAGCGAGTCCAGCCACGGTCGGCGTCTCGAACAGGCTACGCAACGGAACATCTACGCCGAGTACCCCACGAATCCGCGAAAAAAGCCGCGCGGCCAGCAACGAGTGCCCACCCAACTCGAAGAAGTTGTCCTTGATGCCCACCTGATCGAGTCCCAGCACCTCGGTCCAGATGCCGGCCAGGATCTTTTCGATGGGTGTGCGCGGGGCGACGTATGTCGCCTCATCGGAGTCCGAGCGCTCAGGCGCGGGCAGCGCCTTGCGATCAATCTTGCCGTTGGCGGTAAGGGGCAGCGCCTCGAGAACAACGAAGGCGGAGGGCAGCATGTAATCGGGCAGACCTGCGCGCAGCTGTGCGCGCAGTTGATCAACCAGGTCGGCAGGCGGGTTCTGGGCGACGAGGTAGGCCACCAGGCGCGAGTCTCCAGACACGTCCTCACTCACGGTGACCACGGTCTCGCGGATTGCCGGGTGACCTGCGATGGCGGTTTCGATCTCCCCGAGCTCGATGCGGTAGCCGCGGATCTTGACCTGGAAGTCCAGCCGGCCGAGGTGCTCGAGCGTGCCGTCATTGCGCCAGCGGGCGCGGTCACCGGTGCGATAGAGCGTGGCCCCGGAATTGGTGCCGAACGGGTTCGGAATGAATCGGTCGGCGGTGAGCTCGGGCTGGTTCCAATAACCCAGAGCGACCCCATCGCCCCCGATGCACAGCTCACCGGGCACGCCGATCGGGCAGAGTTGGCGCCGCTGGTCAAGGACATAGACCGTGGTGTTGGCGATCGGCCTGCCGATGGTGATCCCGTTGGAGGTGTCGGTAATACGGGAGCAGGTGGACCACACCGTGGTCTCCGTGGGTCCGTACATGTTCCACAGCTCGACACCGAGCGCGAGCAACTGGTCGGCAAGATTCTTGGGCAAGGCTTCGCCACCGACCAGAGCCTTGAAGTCCTTGCCCCCCTTCCAGCCCGCCTCCAGTAGCAGCCTCCAGGTGACCGGGGTGGCCTGCATGACGGTAGCACGGTGTCGCTCAAGGAGGGCCCCGAGGACATGGCCATCGATGGTCTCGTCGCGACCGGTGATCACAACTGTGGCACCGAGGGTGAGAGGCAGCTGCAGCTCGAGCACGGCGATGTCGAAGGACAGGGTGGTGACAGCCACGAGCACATCATCAGCAGCTAGGCCGGGCTCGCGGGCCATGCTGGTGAGGAAATTGACGACCGCGCGGTGCGGCACAACGACGCCCTTGGGCTTGCCGGTAGAGCCTGAGGTATAGATAACGTACGCCGGATCCTCAGGGCGAGCGTCCAGCGCAGCATCCGGGGTTGGCCACTGATGCGACTGCGAAGCGAGGGTCGCTGCGTCGGTGTCCAGCAGCAGTTGGCGCTCGCGGGGCAGACCGAAAGAACCCGCCAAGGCGGAGCTGGACACCAGCAGCGCGAGTTGTGCGTCCTCCGCCATGAAGCGCAGGCGTTCCTGCGGAAACATGGGATCGAGCGGCACGTAGGCGGCACCGGCCTTGAGAATGCCGAGTACCGCGGCCAGCATGTCAGCACCCCGCTCGACGCACAGGCCAATACGTTGGCCTCGGCCTCCACCGCGCGAACGCAACACCCGCGCAACGCGGGTGGCGCGCATGTCCAGCTCGGCATAGGAGAGCGCCGTCGTACCGACCCGAAGCGCCGTGCGCCCAGGCGCGCGCGCTACCTGCGCCTCAAACAGCTGCTGAACGCAGGAATGACGGGGAAATTCAGCCTCAGTCTTGTTCCACTCAACCATAATCCGATCGCGTTCTGCTTTTCCCGCCAGTTCCAGTCGGTCAAGCTGGCTGAGCGGCGTTTCCGCGGCGCTTACCATTAATGTCTTCCACTGCAAAAGCCAGGTCTTCACGGTTTCCGAATCGAAGAGGTCGTCCGCGTAATAACAGGCAATGCGCAGACCGTTTGAACTCTCCCATATATTGATTTCCAGATCAAAAAAGATACAGGCCAGGGGTGGAACTTCTATTTCCACCTTCAATTCATCCCAGTGGATGTTGGGTTCGTCATTCAGGTTTATGGTAACGGAAACGAACGGCACGCGACTGGAATCACGCGGCGGATTGAGCTTCTGAACCAATTCACCGTAGGTGAAACCCTCGTGCGCCCTGGCCTCCATTACCTTCCGTTTGATATCTGCAAGAAAATCGACGAATGTTGCGGTATCACTCACCTCCGACCGGATTGGAACTATGTTGGAACAGTGACCAGCAAGCCTTTCGCATCCGGCGATGTGCTGGAGATTCGCGGCCAACTGGCCGGCGATCGGCACTCCAACCACGACGTCGTGCTGTTCTGTGATGCGACGTACCCAGACACTGAACGTGGCCAGGAGGAAATGGAAAAGAGTAGAACTTGACTTCGCGCTGACTTTCTTGAGACGACGATAAAGTTCTCCATCGATGACAATATTGGCGTCTCCGGCGCGATAAGAGCGCTGCGAAGGCCGGGGTCCTTTGGACGGCAGGTCGACGGAGGCCGGCAGATCCGCGAAGGACTTTGACCAATATTGCCCATCCCCCTCTCGTTTTCTTGCGGTTTCAGGTTCGTAGTACCACTTGACGTAATCTCGATACTGCATCGAAGGCGCCGGGTCACCCGCGCCGCCTCTGATCTTGGCCGAATACAACCAGCTCAAGTCCGATACAAGGACGTGCGTTGACCAACCATCGATGACGACGTGGTGGAAAGCGAGGACCAGCACATGGTCATCTGCATTCAGCCGGACGAGACACGCTTTCGTGAGCGGCCCGTTGACGAGGTCGAACAGCGTCCGGTTGTGCTGATCGACAATCTCCCGAACACGCGACTCCCGTTCGGATGCCGCCAGTTCAGAAAGGTCAACAAGAGGCAATTCCTGCAGACGCTTCGGATGGATAAACTGTTGCTCCCCATCTGCCGAAATTGTCACGCGTAACGAATCATGCCGGTCCACCAAATCCTGAAGGCATACGTGAAGCGTGCCGACATGCAGAGCCCCTCGGAGGCGAATCACAACCACTTCGTTGTAAGCGCGCGAAGCATCGTCTGCCAAGCTTGAAGCGAGCCAGATTTCTCGCTGGCCGGCCGTGATCGGCAGCGTGACCATTTGCGCTTCTTCGGTTGGGGTCGATGCCGACGAACCGGCAATCTTGAGATCCTGCGGTTGTCCCCCCGACCGGCCATTGCTCAGCATTTGCACCTGCTGCGTCAACACCCTGATCTGTTCCTGCAATTGTTCTATTACCGTACTGATGACAGGAGCGGTGGAGCTGCTTCCTCCCTGTGCTGGCAGGCTTGGGCCAGCGCCCGGCGGCAGTGCATGATCAAGGTGAAGGGAGAGACCCTCCAGACTGGAGTCGGCCAGTTGGCCGAAATTCACAGAGATACCGAATTCCACCTCGAGCTTCCGGCTGAGCCCCGCCAAGAAGAGCGAGTCGAAACCCATTTCGAGGAAAGTCGCCGAACTCGATAGGTCGGACTGGCTGATGCCGGAGAGCCCTTGGAGGATCTGCCGAAGGCGGTCTACGATGCGCGCGGATCGTGACCCTGCTCCCACTTGACCTCCTGCTGCGCTAACCCAACTGTTCGGTTTAAGCTCGACCGTCGCGCCTGCTGGCAGTTTGAGATCCAGGTGACGGGAGAGAGCGCTCAAGGTCGCTAGTTGGTCGGCCAACTGGCTGAAGTCCACCGAGACGCCGAACTCGGTCTCGAGCCTTCGGCTGAATTGCGCTAGAAAGAGCGAGTCGAAACCCATTTCCAGGAAAGTAGCTGATTCGTCCACGTCAGAAGGACGAACGCCCGACAGTTCCTGGAGGATTCCCTGAAGCTTCTGTGCGATGCGTTCAACGCGCAATGGCACGGCCGGCTCCGATTCGCGATCTTCATTCCGGCTCGCATCCGGCCGACCGGTGGTCGCTTTCTCCACCGCCCCCTTGGTCGAGCCGTCCACTGTCTTAGGCATCTCCGCGGGCGCGACCATCGCGGGAGCAACTCGAGGCGGCTCCAGCCAGAATTTCCTTTTTTCGAAGGGATACGTCGGGAGCGGCACACGGCAACGGTCTTCGTTCAAGTAGAATGCACGCCAGTCCACTGCGACACCGACGACCCATGCTTTGCCCAGTGCTTCGAGAATCGCCTGCATATCTCCGGAGGCATCACGCGAGGAACTGAGGGATGCGAGCACGACGGTATCAGCTTGCTTCCCAGGATGCTGGCGAACCATCTGACCCAGGGTCTGACCGGGGCCGACTTCAAGGAACAGCCGCGGGGCGTCGGCGCAGAGTGCCGCAACCCCTTCGGCAAACCGTACGGTCTGCCGCACGTGGCCGGCCCAGTACTCAGGAGACGTGGCCTGCTTGGCCGTAATCCAGGTCGCGGTCACATTGGACACGTACGGAATGCACGGCTCGCCGAACTTCGTGCAGCGCAGTCGTTCGGTGAAAGGCGCCAAGACGGGTTCCATCATCGGTGAGTGAAATGCGTGTGAAGTGTGAAGACGCCGGGCCATGACGCCCCGCGACTCAAGCTGCTTCTCGAGTCGGTCAATGGCTTGGTATGGGCCAGAGACCACACACAAATTTGGCGAGTTGATGGCGGCGATCGCCAACTGCGAGTCGAGTAACGGCAAGACATCCTTTTCCGGCAAGCGGACCGACAGCATCGCCCCGCTTGGCTGCGCCTGCACCAGCGCTGCGCGTTCCGCCACTAGAGAGAGACCATCCTCGAGCGTGAAAACCCCCGCCAGGCACGCCGCCACATACTCCCCCACACTGTGGCCGATCATCGCCTTCGGTTGGATGCCCCACGACATCCAGAGCTTGGCCAGGGCATACTCAACTACGAACAGCGCGGGTTGCGTAAGCCGGGTTTGCAGGAGTCGCTGTCCGGCGTCTTCTTCGAAGCCTGGAGCGGGAAACAGCAGCGTACGAAGATCGCTCTTGAGGATCGGCTCAAGTACTTCGGTGCACCGATCCACTTCGGCCCGGAAAAAGGGTTCAGTTCGATATAGCTCGGCGCCCATGCCCGCGTATTGCGCTCCCTGTCCGGGGAACATGAACACGACCGACGGCGCGGCACCCGCCCGTCGGCCGGTGAACACCCCTTTCTCGTCCGGCGACACGAGCTTCTTCGCCGCGTCTGCGACGTCCCTGCAAACCGCGACGCGCCTGAAATCGAACGGGTTACGGCCAATGTGCAGCGTGTAAGCCGCATCGCCGAGGCAAGTTGAGGGATGTTCTGCGAAATGTTGCGCCAGGTTTTGAGTTGCTTCTTCGAGCGCGGATTCGGTTCGCGCAGAGAGCGACAAGAGTTGATATGGCCGAGAAGCGCCCGAAGCCCGTACCGGAGGTGGCCCCTCGAGGACCACACAGGCGTTCGTGCCACCGAATCCGACCGAGTTTACGATTGCCCGTCTCGGCCCGTCGTCCGACTTCCACTCCGTCAGTCTGTCCACCACATAAAATGGGGTAGCATCAAAATCGATGTTGGGATTCGGCCGTTTAAAGTGCAGAGTGGCTGGAATCTGCCCACGCTCAAGCGAAAGAGTCGTCTTGATGAGGGACGCGACCCCTGCCGCTCGGTCCAGATGCCCGATGTTGCTTTTCACCGATCCGATGCCGCAATACGTATTCCGTTGCGTGCTCTCCCGGAATGCCCTTGTCAGCGCCTCGACTTCGATCGGGTCACCCAGCGCCGTTCCCGTGCCATGGGCCTCCACGTAGGTGATGGAATCGGCTGGCACATCGGCCAGCGCCAGCGCCTCCGCGATGGCCGCCGATTGTCCGACGACGCTCGAGATCGGAAG
>Ga0209777_10001153_pt1 | contig 39720 bp, 38 predicted proteins | sample FrelakmetHBP12HB_FD_187147 | JGI IMG/M metagenome (GOLD analysis project Ga0209777, IMG submission 187147) | Freshwater lake sediment microbial communities from the University of Notre Dame, USA, for methane emissions studies -HBP12 HB (SPAdes)... | ecosystem: Environmental > Aquatic >...
ACTGCCAGCGCTTCAGCCGGTGGAGCCCTCAATGCCGACATTGGGAGAGCCCAAAGACGGATACCAGACGATTCAACCTGAATTTCAAAGCGAATTTATAGAAAATCAATCAGCCAATCCAGCGCCGGATGCCCGGAAAAACATAATAGCCCAGCCCATAGCGCCGCCGCCGATCCGGCCTCCGGAGCCGGAAAAAAAAGCGGAACTGCCGAGGAAAAGAGGCGCTCCGCCGCCTAATTTGCCGACTGTTTAATCAATTTAATACAGCTATCATTTTATGCCAGAATCCGACACAACTCCAGCTGTCACACCGCCAAATGAAATAACGATTTTCGGCGAAACTAATTTCCGCAATTTGCGGAAAAGTTTCGGCATTAAGCGCGACGACCGCCGGCGCCATGTTTATATTATCGGAAAAACCGGCATGGGCAAAACCACGCTGCTCGAGAACATGATTATTTCCGATATTATCAACGGCGAAGGCTGCTGCTATGTCGATCCGCACGGCGATACGGCCGAAAAAATCCTGGATTTCATCCCCGCGAACCGCATCAATGATCTGGTCTATCTCAATCCGGCCGATACGGAATATCCCATCGCTTTCAACGTGCTGGAAGCAGTGGACGAAAAAGACAAAAATCTGATCGCCTCCGGGCTGATCAGCGTCTTTAAGAAACTCTGGGCCGATTCCTGGGGGCCGCGTTTAGAATATATTCTGCGCAATGCCATCCTGGCGCTCTTGGATTATCCGGGCAGCACATTGCTCGGTATCATGCGTATCCTGGTGGATAAGGAATACCGAGAAAAAGTGATGGATAAAATCAAGGATCCGGTGGTCAAGTCATTCTGGATCAACGAATACGCCAAATGGAACGATCGGGTGCTGCAGGAAGTCATCTCGCCGATCCAGAATAAAGTCGGTCAATTCCTGTCTAATTTTATAATCAGAAATATCGTCGGCCAAGTCAAATCCACCATTAACCTGCGGGAAATTATGGATCAGAAAAAAATTCTGGTCTTAAATCTCGCCAAAGGCAGAATCGGCGAAGATACCATGCAGCTCCTGGGCTCGATGATCGTCACCAAGCTGTACCTGGCGGCCATGAGCCGGGTGGACGTGCCGGAGAAAGAACGCAGTGATTTCTATCTTTATGTCGATGAATTCCAGAATTTCGCCACCGAAAGTTTTGCCGATATCCTCTCCGAAGCCAGGAAATACCGCTTGAATCTGGTTGTCGCCCATCAGTACATCGAACAGCTGCCTGAAATCGTTGCTTCGGCGGTTTTCGGCAATGTGGGCACGCTGGTCTGTTTCCGCGTCGGCGCCGGCGATGCCGAACTATTGGTCCGCGAATTCACTCCTTTATATACCGAAGAGGATCTGGTAAATCTGCCGGCCTTCAATATTTATCTCAAGCTGATGATCGACGGGATTTCCTCGGATCCTTTTTCAGCCGCCACTTTGCCGCCGCTGTTTGAAGATTTGCGCACGGAAAACCGCGATAAGGTCATTAAAGTCTCCCGCGAACGCTATGCGCATCCGCGCGCCGTAGTCGAGGATAAGATTAATCGCTGGAGCGGCATGGATCTAAGCGAAAAAGTCGTGGAAACCATGGGCAGTGAAGCCGCGCCCAGCCGGGCCGGAGACCGGTCGCGCGATTTCCGGAAACAAGAAATGGGAAGGACGGATCGCGAGCGGCCGCGGGAAGACCGCCGGGATGTCAGAAGAGACGATCGCCGCGATGACGGGCAGAGGGAAAAGCCGAAATCATTCTCCCCGCCCCGGGATAATCGGCCGGCGCCGCTGGAAAGAAAGAGAGAGGAAGGCAGATTTGCCGCCGAGTGCTCTCTTTGCGGCAAGCCGTTCAAATTGGGATTCGAGCCTGATCCGTCGCGTCCGGTCTATTGCGAAGACTGTTTGAAGAAAGTCCGGGAAGAGCGGCGCAAGAAAAAAGACCAGCGCGCGCCGGAAATCAAAATGCTTAATGATCTGGTCGAGCCGGAAGAGCTTAAGTCGGCCAAGCCCATATCATTAGCCGCTGCTCTGGGCAAACAGCCTGTCAGCTTCGTGCCCAATAAAGCCGCGCCGGCGCCCAAGCCAAGAATTGAAACGGATATGCAGGGAAAAAATGAGGAGGCTGCCGAAGCAAAAGCTGCCGTCAAGCCGGCCGACCAGCCGCTTAAGCCAGCCGCTGGAAATAATACCGGTCAAAATCAAACACGGACATCACGGCCGGCTGATCTTGATAGGCCAGCTGACGATTTCAATCCCAATGACGTTAAAATAGAATGGTATGAACAGGCTAAAAAGCAATATCTCAAAGACGCGAAAGATGCCAATACCAGCAACCAGGATAATGCTTCGCGCGATATCAAGCCGGGGCAGGTGATTAAAATGGATTAAAATAATTTTTTAAAGTTTAAGATTCAAGGTTCAAAGTTCAAATCAATATCGGACTTTGCTGTTTGGATTTTGAACTTATTTTTTTCTTCGATATGCCGGACAAGAAATACATCCTCAAATCAGCTCCGCTCAATCAGCGGGATTTTAAGATTGATTACAAAAAGGAACTCAATCCCGAGCAGTATGAAGTGGTTACTAAAGCCGACGGCCCTTGTCTGGTGCTGGCCGGCGCCGGCAGCGGCAAGACGCGCACGTTGGTGTACCGCGTGGTTTATCTGCTCGAGCAGGGGATCGCTCCCAAAAATATCATGCTGGTGACTTTTACCAATAAAGCGGCCCGGGAAATGCTGGAACGCATCGAAGTCATCCTGCGGGGCGAGGCCAAAGGCCTTTGGGGCGGCACTTTCCACCATATCGGCAATAGGATCTTGCGCATTTACGGCGAGGCGATCGGCATCGCTAATAATTTCACGATTTTGGACGAGGAGGATTCACTGACGCTCGTCAAGAACTGCCTAAGCCGGACGGCGGCGCCGGCCGATAAATATTTTCCCAAAGCCAAAGTTGTCAAATCCATAATCAGCATGAGCGTCAATCTCTGCCGGCCCATCAGGCAGACCATGGCCGAGCGCTATGATTATCTTAAGCCCGAATATTGCGCCTATATCCTGGAAGCGTCTGAAATTTACGCCCAGCGCAAAAAATCAGCCAATGCCCTGGATTTCGACGATCTGCTGCTTAAATGGAACGAGCTGCTGGAGAAATCTCCGGCAGTGAAAAGCAAACTGGGCCGGCAATTCCAATACATCCTGGTGGATGAATTCCAGGACACCAATTACCTGCAGAACAAGATTATCGCCAATCTGGCCGAGCCGCAGAGGAATATCCTGGCGGTCGGAGATGACGCGCAGAGCATCTATGCTTTCCGCGGCGCGGATGTCAACAATATCCTGACTTTTCCCAAGCTGTTTGCCGACGCGCGGACTTTTCGGCTGGACATCAATTACCGCTCCACGCCGGAAATCCTGAAGTTCGCCAACAGCTCCATCAATCTCAATGAGAAAAAATTCGAGAAGAATCTGACGGCCGTCAAATCCCATGGCAGCGAGCCGGCGGTGGCGCCGCTTGATGATAATTACGAGCAGGCGCGCTTCGTCTGCCAGCGGATCTTGGATCTGCAGCGGGAAAAGGAATATGGCCTCAATGACCTGGCTGTGCTCTTCCGTTCGCATTTCCAGTCGCTGGAGCTGGAAATGGAGCTCAACAAGCGCAATATCCCATATCAGATGCGCGGCGGCCTGAAATTTTTCGAGCAGGCGCATCTCAAGGATATCACGGCTTATCTGAAGATTCTGGCGAATTTCAATGATGAAATTTCCTGGCTGCGGATCCTTAATCTTTATCCGGGCATCGGCCAGGCCACGGCCGAGAAAATTTGGAAACAGATTTCAACCCAGCCTGATTTAGCCAAGGCGGTCGGATATAATTTTGGCCTCACTGGCAAAGCCGGTAACAGTCTCAATGATGCGCTTAAGACCATCGGTAAATTGCTGAAAGTTGAATCGTCCGATCTCTCTGTCATGGTCAAGACGATAATCGATCGCGGCTATGATGAATATCTCAAGTCCAATTACGAGAATTACCAGGAAAGGCTGGAAGATCTCAATCAATTGATGGAATTCATCGGCTCTTACGATAATCTGGAAAAATTCCTGTCCGATACGGCGCTGGCCGAAAATTTCCGCGGCGAGACTGCGGCGGAAACCGGAGAAAATGACGAGTCGCTGGTGCTGTCCACCATCCATCAGGCCAAAGGCTTGGAATGGAAAGCGGTCTTTGTCATCGGCCTGTCCGAAGGCCAGTTCCCGCACGCCAAAGTCTATGACAAGCCCCAGGAACTGGAGGAGGAGCGGCGGCTGTTTTATGTGGCCTGCACCCGCGCCAAAGATGAGCTCTATCTGACTTATCCAATCTTTGGCATGGACAGCATCCTGCGCCCTTCGCAATTCATTACGGAATTATCGCCCAGCCTGTATGACCGCTGGGATGTTAGCGAAGAAGATGCCGAAGATATTATTTATGTAGATGAAGATGGCGAGCAGAATGACCGCTGGAAAAACGGGAAAAAGAAACTACTGGATTTTAAACTATAACTAGGTGTCATCCCGAGGGAGCTCAAGCGACCGTGGGGATCCCGTGGAATATTGAGTGAGAATAGAGAAATTATTATAAATAGTTTATGGCCGGTCCGTACTGTGAAAAACATAACATTGTAATTCTTAGCATAATTATCTTACCACGGGATCCCCACGTCGCTCGCTCCGCTTGAGCGGAGTTCGCTCCTCGGGATGACATTAATTAAGTTTGTTTTATTCCGGAAATTATGTTAATTTCAAAATATGCTTGACTTGATTCTAAAAGCCTTTTACTTGGTTTTACCGGCGTATCTGGCCAATATGGCTCCGCCGATTTTCGGCCGCTTCGGCTGGCTGAAATCTCTCAACCGGCCGGTTGATGGCGGGATTAAATTGGGCCGGGATTATCTTTTCGGCCAGACCAAGACTTGGCGGGGGATTATGGCGGCCGTAATTTTCGGCCTGCTGACTACGGGCATCCAGGCTTGGCTGTATGATTTTGATTTTTTCAGGAACTTATCATTAATAAACTATGGCCAGGATTTTATCTGGTTTGGCATTCTGGCCGGCTTGGGTGCGATCTTGGGCGATCTGGTAAAAAGCTTTTTCAAGCGGCGTCTTCATCTGAAATCCGGCGATGCCTGGCCCATCTTTGACCAATTGGATTTCATTGCGGGATTTTTTCTCTTCACCTGGTACTTTGTCAGGCCGGATTGGCAAATTATCCTGACCGTCTGCCTGATGACCTTGATCCTGCATCCTCTTGTCAATATTATCGGTTATTTTTTAAGATTCAAGAAGGTTTGGTGGTGAGAATTTATGTCATCCCGAGGAGTGAACTCCGCTCAAGCGGAGTGAGCGACGTGGGGATCCCGTGGAAAATTGATGAATTGTTTTATTGCTACATTGTTTCATTGTTAATTTTTTTTAAGTGTCATCCCGGAAGCCGACGTTTAGGAGGCTATCCGGGATCCAGGTTGCATTGCATTAAACTTAGTATAATTAATTTAACCTGGATCCCAGATATCCGCTAAATTGCGGATTCTGGGATGACAATTAACTAAGAAGCTAAAAGCTAACAAGCTAAAAGCTATGGACTGTTCCCAAATCAAATCCTCCCTGACTAATCTTTTAAATCTTCGTAATCAGTTTTCCGAGGCCTATTCCCGCGTGGACGAAAACAAAGACCGCTATGATCCAGAAAATAAGCAGGCCATTAAAGAATCTCTCAAGCTAATGGATCAAATCCGATTGGCTATCAAGAAATTTGAAAGCCTGCTTCATGTCTCTCTGGAACAAGCCCAAGAGATAATGGAAACAGATAATTATCATGGTTTTCTCGGCCCGGAAGCGATTAAACAAGCTTTTGGCGTGGAATTATCTCCCCAGAAAATTCCCCCAATTAATTTCACCAAAGAACAATTGGAAAGAGCCAGGAAATTAAGCCAGTTTCTGGTCTTAAGGATAGATGAAGTCAAAGACAGATCAAGAAGAGAATATCGTCTTAATATTGCCAATTTAGCGGAAATCTCTAATGAGCATAATATTAAATTAATGGATAAAAACGATTGGCCGGCCACGGACGCAGGGCCGCAAGAAAAGGATATCCTACCTATCAAAGACCAGCTGCCGCAACTTGGCTGGGCCTTGGTCTCCCGCGAACTGATTCCAGAGACCAAGATGAAGAATTACCTGGAACAGACTAATATTTTAATCGAATATCTCAAGGAGGAGGTATTTAAGGATCAAAAAATACCCAAACAATACCAAGAAGCCATAGCCGAATATAAAGCCAAGAAAATGGAATATCCCAATCTGGCCCAGCTGACTGATTCCCAAGACGAAGTCCAATGGAAATTAGCCGCCAAGATCCTTTCCAATCTCAAAATTACCAAACTGCTTCGCCGTACTCCCATTGAAATCCTCTATGATCTTTATGTCTTCAAAGTCCACTACGGTGAATACCTGCTTAGCGCCTCAAATTCTGACTGGTCCAGTGAGTGCCCTTCCGGCGGTTTTCTGGCCTCTCTCGGCATTTTTGATTCTGTCGGGGCTTGTGCCGATGTCAGTAGGCCGGACAATGGCAATAGCTTTCTTGGCGCTTCTGTCTCTTGCAGGTCTTGATATATAATATTTAATATTCTAATATTAAATATTTGTTTCTTGTATCTTTCTTCTCTATTTCTTATTTCCTATTTCTTATTTCAAATGTATTCTAATTTCTAAATATATTAATCTTATTTTTATGGAACTAATCCTCATCATCCTCATCATAATCCTGATTATCCTACTGATCGGCTTATTTATATTCTTTAATCAGAAATTTTCCCAGTTTGCCGGAGGCAGAAAAGACGATCAGTCATTCCTGATGCTGCAGGAGCGGATCAAAGAGCTCAATCAGACCATGGACAGCAGCATTAAGGGACTCAATCAAACCGTGGACAATAAGCTGGCCCAGTCCACCCAGCAGATGCAGACGCAATTCGCCCAAAGCGTCAATATCGTGCGCGGCATCACGGAAAAGATCGTGCAGCTGCAGGAGACTAACAAACAGGTAATGGGCTTTTCCGAACAGCTCAAGAACCTGGAAAAAGTCTTGACGAGCCAGAAACAAAGGGGTAATTTGGGAGAAGCGGCGCTGCATTTAGTCTTGGATAATATTTTACCGCCTACTTCTTTCAAGTTGCAATACAAATTTGATGATGGTGATACGGTTGATGCCGTCATTATCACAAAGGAGGGATTAATACCGGTTGATGCCAAATTTTCTTTGGATAATTACAACCGGGTGCTTAATGAAACCGATGAAGTCCGCCGCGAGCAGTATGAAAAGGAATTCAAGAATGATCTGAAAAAAAGGATTGATGAGACCGCCAAGTACATCAAGCCCAGTAAGGGAACAATGGATTTCGCTTTTATGTTCATTCCGGCCGAGGCCATTTATTATGATCTGCTGGTCAATGAAGTCGGTGCTGTCAAGGTTAATACCCGGAGTCTGATCGAGTATGCTTTCAAGGAAAAGAAAGTCATTATTGTCTCGCCCACGACCTTTGCCGCTTATTTGCAGACTGTTTTGCAGGGACTGCGGGCCTTGAAAATCGAAGAACAGACCAAGGAGATCATTAAAAGAGTGGAAATGCTGCAACGCCATATAATCACCTATGACGATTACCTTTCAAAGCTGGGCGACAATCTTAGTACCACGGTCAATTGCTATAATAACGCTTACAAGGAATTCCAGAAGATTGATAAGGACGTGGTTAAAATCACTGGCGCACCAACAGAGATCGAATCACTGCAGCTTGACGGCCCCAAAAAAATCAGCGAATAATTTTAATTATTTCTTATTTCTTATTTCATATTAATTTTATAGTATGCCACAGCCAGTAACAAAATTAATCATCCCGGCGGCCGGTTTCGGCACCAGGATGCTGCCGGCCACCAAAGCCACGCCCAAGGAGCTGCTGCCGGTCTTGACCAAGCCGGTAATCCAGATCATCGCGGAAAACGCGGTCAAAGCCGGCATTAGGGACATAATCATCGTTTCCGGACTGGGCAAACACACGCTCGAAGACCATTTTGACCGCAATGAATACCTGGAAAATTATCTGCTGGCCAACCATAAAGACGATTATTGCCGCCAAATCAGGGAATTGGCGCAGATGGCCAATTTCATCTATGTTCGGCAGAAGGGCCCCTATGGGACGGCTACGCCGGTGCTAAACTGCAAAAATCTGATAAATAATGAGCCGTTTGCCGTGGTCTGGGCGGATGATATCGTGGATTGCCCGGAAGACCGGCCGCATCTAAAACAATTGATGGAAGTTTATGAAAAATACGGCGCTTCAGTCATTACTTTGGTGAATACTGATGATGAAGGGACGAAAAAATACGGCATAGTCGAGGGTTCGGAAGTTGAACCGACGGTTTATAAAATCCAAAATTTATTGGAGAAGCCGGGGCCGGAAGCGACCAGGAGCCGCTTGGGCTCAATCAGCGGCTACATCTTAACGCCGGATATTTTTGAAATAATAGAGACTATGCCAAAAGCAGACGGCCGGGAAAGATATTTGACCGATGCCATTGATCTGCTGGCAAAGAGAAAACCGGTCTACGCGAAAATCATAGATGGCCGGCAGATGGATGCGGGCAATGTCTTCAATTGGCTCAAGACCAATATTGAATTCGGCTTGCGCGATCCGGAAATAGCGGAGAAACTTAAAGACTTCCTAAAGTCAAAGGTTCAATAATCAATCTAAATGGTTAGCTGCTTTTCCGCTTAATACCAAGTTTAAAAAAGATTGATATTTTGTTTTTTTTGATTTAATGTTTTTTTGTTTTCTTGATTTTTTGATTTATTGTTTTCGTGTTTTTTGTGCTTTCGTGCTATAATATAGCCATGACAAAAACGTTGGATAAAACAGCATTGAACAAATTTTTATCAGCCCTGGCCAAGGATTTTTTCATTATGGCGCCGCAATACGCGGGCGAGGATGTCAGAGTCGCGGAGATCACAAATATCAGCGATATCGATTGGACCGGCCAAATGCCGAAAAATCCCTGGAAACAGGTTTTTTTGCCGGCAGCCGAGCGGCTTTTTAATTTCAATAAAAATAATATTACCGAAAGCCGGAAGCAATATCCGCAAATCGCCTGCGTGGGCATGAACGTCCTGGATCTCAAAGCTTTGACCCTGTTTGATCAGGTGTTTTCCGACGATGTTTATTATCAGCAACGGCGCAATAATCTGCTGATTATCGGCTTTACCGCCGATTGGCCCATTGATTATAAGAAATACAAGGTGTTTTCCCATAATTACGAGGAGGATATTCTGGAACATTTGTCCTTTGATATTTTCGTCGCCAAATTAAAGAATAACCAGCTCAAGATTTATTCGGGTTCCCCCCGAGGCCAGCAGCTGCTGGAAAAATACGGGATCAAGGACTACAAAAATATCGAATTCGCCGGCGCTGTGCCGGAAAAGGGGCCGGATAAGAGGATGCTGACGCTGATAGACAAAGTCAGTAAGTCATATAATAAAAAGCTCTGGTCTGATCTGGATAAGCTTTGTTTGGCCTGCGGTAAATGCTCGATTGCCTGTCCGACATGCTTTTGTTTTGATTTTTCCGATCAGCTGGATCCGGAGGAAAGTAACCGCCGCCGCCACTGGGGCAATTGCTTTTATAATGATTTTTCCAAGGTGGCCGGCGGCGCCAAGGAGCTCGATACCGTCAAAAAAAAGATATTTTTCTGGTACACGCATAAATTCGTGCGCATTCCCAAGGAATATGCCTTGCCGGGATGCGTTTCTTGCGGCCGCTGCACTCGCGCCTGTCCGGTGGGGATTGATATCGCGAAGAATATCAGGGAACTAAATAAATAGAGACTGGCAATGTGTTCTATTTCTTATTTCTTATTTCCTATTTCTGATGTTTCAAAGACTGAAATAAGAAATAAGAAATAGGAAATATAAATTCAATGAAGTCGATGATTAACATCTATCAGCCTCAACCGGCAAAAATAATTTTCGTTAATCGGGAATCAATGGACACCAAGCTTTTCCGTTTTAAATTTGCGGATAAGAAAATCCAGTCGGCCTTTGATTTCCTGCCCGGGCAATTCATGCAGATCGGCCTGCCCGGCTGGGGGGAATGCCCGATCAGCATTTGTTCGTCGCCGCATTTCTCCCGGAAATATTTTGAACTGGCGATCCGTGATGCCGGCGTTCTAACGCATAAATTGAATTCTCTCCAAAAAGGCGACAAAGTATTTGTCCGCGGTTCTTATGGCAACGGTTTTGATGTTGATCTATTTAAAGATAAGCCGCTGATGCTAATCGGCGGCGGCTGTGGTTTTGTGCCGCTGCGGCCGCTGATTATTGATTATCTGGCCGGCCGTTTGTCTACTGCCATGCTGCAGATTTTTTACGGCTGCCGCGATGAAAATACTCTGCTTTTCCGCGATGAGTATGCCTTATGGAATCGGCAGGCCGAATTCAATATCGTATTGGAAAAGCCGTCGAAAAAATGGGGCGGCGAAAAAGGCGTAATTACGGATTTATTCCCTAAAAGGACAATTACCTCGAATTCTGTTGCCATCTTGGTCGGACCGCCGATTATGTATCGCTTTGTCATCAAGGAACTTAAGAAAAAAAATATCAAAGATGAGAATATTTTTCTGTCTTTGGAAAGAAAGATACATTGTGGCCTGGGCGTCTGCCAGCATTGCGCCGTCGGGCCGTATTACGTGTGCCAGGACGGCCCGGTCTTCCGCTGGAGCGAAATAAAAAATATTCCCAATGTTATATGACGTGGCTCTATCTTATAATTCTGATTTTTTTGCTGACTGCCTCTTATGCCGGCCTGACTGCCGCTCCCTGGCTGCCGACCAAGAAAAGGGATGTGCCGCGCCTGATTGCAATGGCCGAGATTAAGCCCGGCGACAAAGTCTATGATTTGGGCTGCGGCGAAGGGCGGCTGGTGTTTGCAGCTGTGGCCAAAGGAGCCACGGCCGTGGGAATCGAAGTATCGCTGCTGCCGTATCTGGTGGCGAAAATCCGCAGCTTTGCCGAGCCGCGGTCCAAAATAATCTTTGGTGATTTTTTCCATAAGAATATTTCTTCTGCCGACATTGTTTATGTCTTCCTGATGGAAAAAAGCTATGAGAGGCTGAAACGGAAATTTTTAAAGGAATTGCGGCCGGGGACCAGAGTGATTTTTCATTGCTGGAAAGTCAAGGGCTGGGAAGACAAGCTGATCAAATCAGACAAGCCGGAAAAGGAATTAGGCATCTATGTGTACCAAATATAAATAATTCATATAATTTTTTTAATTCTTAATTTTTAATTTATGATTGGAGCGGCATTAATATTAGTGGGCATTATCTTTTTGCTGAAAAATTTAGGCTTAATCGCCGGAATCAACTGGGATATCGTCTGGCCCGTGGCCGTGATCATCCTTGGCGCCGTCATGCTATTTAAGAAATACAGGTAAAGTTCAAGGCTCAAAGTTCAAGGTTCAAGATTAGGTATTTTGAATTAGTAAAGCGGAAAAGTCAGCATTAAGCTGATAAATTATTATTGTTAATGACAATTGAAATTTAATTTTAAGATTTGACTTTTTACTTTTGACATAAATATTATGTGCATAACTCTGCCGGCAAAAGTAGTGAAAATTTTCAGTACGGTGGCGGAAATAGAAAATAATGGCCGGAAACAATTGGTCAAGGTGGGTACATCCGAGCAGCTGAATCCCGGCGATTGGGTTTTGACGACGGCTGATTATTTGATAAAAAAGATTAATGATATTGAAGCCCAAGAAATTTTTTCCTTGTTGGGATATTACCAGGATATTAATCCGGCTGATGTCGATGACAAATTAAAAATGATTTTATCCGCGAGGCAGCAGCGCGATTTAACCAAGGAAGAGATTGTCTATTTACTTTCTTTGGAAGATGATCGTTCGCTACAGGCGCTTTACAGCGAGGCCAATATTATCAGAAAAACCAGCATCAAAGATCACATCTGCGTTCATGGAATAATCGAATTTTCCAATCATTGCCGGAATAATTGCCATTATTGCGGCTTGCGGCGCGATAACAGGGAAAAGACCGCTTATCGCCTGGATGTTGATGAAATCATTGAAACAGCGGTGCGAGCGGTAAATGATAAGGGCTATAAGTTGCTGGTGCTGCAATCGGGAGAAGATGATTGGTATGATGAACAGAAATTATTGGACATTATTAATGGAATTAAGGGTAAGTGCCGGGTATTTCTATATCTAAGCATCGGCGATAGGGAAGTCGATCTTTATAAAAAACTGAAACAAGCGGGAGCAAATGGAGTCTTAATGAGATTTGAATCTTCTAATCCGGAAATATACTCGAAAATGCATGACAGCGAAATTTTAAGCGATAGACTGGATTTGATTAAAGAATTAAAGCGGCTAGGATATGTGATTTCCACCGGGCCGATCATCGGTTTGCCCGGGCAGACTATTAGCGATTTGGCCGAAGATATCCTGACCATGAAAGAAATCGGACTATTTATGCCATCGATGGGGCCATTGGTGCCTTCGGCCAACACGCCGCTTTTAAACGAACGACCCATCGACCAGAACATGATTCTGAAAATTATAGCGGTTACCCGGCTGGTGGTTCCTTCAGCCAGGATCCCGGTAACCACGGCCATGGAAACACTTTACGGACAAGAGTTCCGCCAGCAGGCCTTCCTGGCCGGCGCCAACTCCATCATGCTGAATCTGACGCCGGAAAAATACCGTAAAAATTATTATATTTATGAGAATAGATTTTTTGATCAGGAAAAGAAATACGAAAAATGGGCGCTTTTTAAGGGTGAATTAAGCTATCAGATGCTGGAGAATGAATTGCAGATGAGTATTTAGATTAATAGAAAATATATATAAATATAATTTATTTTATTATTATTTAGAAAAATTTATGAAGAGTTTTAAAATAAGTTGTTTTTTTGTTTTCATAATATTATATAATATCTTTACATTTTCTGCACATGCATCGCAGCTGGCAGAAGGTGATTTAGTCAAAATAAAGAACAGTTCCTTGGTTTATTATATTGATAATATCGGTGAAAAACATTTATTTACTGAACCCAATGTTTTCAGTAGTTGGTATAATGGCACATTATCTGATTTAGGAGTTAAAATAATCACAAAAAATGAGTTAAACAGCATACCTAGTAGTTCAAATATTACTGTTAGGCCTGGATATTTAATTAAATTTACTAATGATAATAATTATTATTCTTCTTTGCCGGAAGGAAACATGTGCGTAATTTCCAATACTGCTGCGGTTGTGTCTGTTTATGGAAGGAATTGGAAAAACAGAGTTATAAAAATTAAAGATATAAATAAGAAAGATTATTCGATTGATTCTGCCTGCATAATTAATAAAGACAGTAAGATCCCCGATGGATCAATTATAAAGTATATCAATTCATCTGATATTTATTATATAAATCATGGATTAAAACGGAAATTTTATGATAATGAGTTCATCACATCTGGATTTAATAAAAAGTTAATTATAAATAATATCAGTCCGATCGTTTTTTTTGAAGATGCAGGAATGGAATATAAAGTTTTTAATGATTTTGCTGCTGAACAGATAAATGTAAGGCGCTTAAATATTAAGGATTGCTACCAAGCTCTTAATATCAGTCAGCGGAATAAATGTTATCTTGATCTTGCCAACCGAGATCTTAATATATCATTTTGTTCACATATATCAGACATGGAATCTAAAACTACCTGCTACCAATATATTGCCGGACAGAAAAAAAATAGCAACATTTGTAATTATATTAAAGACCTTGGCGGTCGCGCTGAATGCTTTACTACGGTAGCATTAGCAACTGGGAATAAAAATATTTGTGGTTATATCAGTAATACGAAAAAGGATTTAAGAAATGTGTGCCTTTCTTATTTTGAAAAGCCAAAACAACCATCCACGAATGATTGTGATGCTTCTTCGGATATGGATATAAGAACTAGTTGTTACGTTGATTTAGCAGTTAGTTTGAATGATGAAACAGTCTGCGGTATGCTGAATGATGCGCACTATATCGGTTTATGCTATTATAGTACAGCTGATAGGTTATCCAGTGCCGGACTTGCCACAGTTGAAAGATCGGCTATCATATGCAGTAAAATTTCCGAACGACACTATGAAGATTTATGTTTTGCGGTGCTTGGATATCATCAAAATCGCAGCGATATTTGTAATAATATAGTTGATCCTGATATTAAAAAAACTTGCTATCATTAATATTTCAAAGTAGATTATATATGAAAATAAGAAAGCATAAACCTAAAATTGCGATCGTTGGACTGACTTCCTGTGAGGGCTGCCAGTTTGTCATGCTGGATCAGGGCAAAAAATTCCTTGATTGGCTTGGCAATTATGATGTGCAGGAATTCCGGCTGGTAGAGGACGACCCGATGATTGATCAGAATTATGATCTCTGTTTTGTCGAAGGCAATCCCATTACCAAGGAAAATATTACACTGCTTAAAAAACTAAGAGAGAGATCGAAATTACTGGTTGTCGTCGGCAATTGCGCCGCGCTCGGAGGCGTTTGGGAATCCAAAAATTATCATCTGAAGCAGAAAACCATCAACTACGTCTACAAGTCCAAAATGAAAGTGGCCAATCCGGATATCAAGGAAGTAGCAAATTTCGTCAAGGTGGATTTCACCATCCCGACCTGCCCGATCGTAGGCGATGAATTTATGGAAATTGCCTATGAGCTGTTAAATGATAAATCGCCGAGAATTCCGCAGAATCCGGTCTGTTACGAGTGCCAGATCAACGGCAATCAATGTTTGTTGCAGAAAGGCGAAATTTGTTTTGGTCCCATCACCTTGGGCGGCTGCCATGCGGTTTGTCTGAAATCCAAACAGGCCTGCTGGGGCTGCCGCGGCCTGCATGAGGGTGCGCAGATTGCCAATCTAATGGATCATCTGTTGAAGAATTTTACAAGGGATGAAATTTATAAGGTGATGGAAGTATTCGGCGCGCGCGATTCCATTATGAAACAGCTGGCCTTAAATGAACTGCCTAAAAAAAAGAAATAATATGTCAACGGAAACATTAGAAAAACCAAAATCATTCAGATTAGATCTGCCTCATCGGAATGCTTTGCAAAAAAAATTAATGGAAATAATGCTGGGCCAAGATGCCTTAACGGGCGATCAAGTGGAATGGATACATCAATACGGCAAAAAAGTCAGCGATATTATTGATTCACCGGAATATGAGGACATTCGCGATCTGGCTCGCGAAGAAAGATATCAAGAAGCCGCAGAGAAAGTATTGGGATTTTTGAATTAATTTTTTATATGAAGATTCAAATTAATCACATTGGAAAGATGGAAGGGCATTCGGATTTTGTTGCCGAAATACTCAAAGGCGACGTTAAAATGGCGAAAATGATGACGACCGAAGGCGCGCGCTTGATAGAGGGCATTTTGATAGGTCGGAATTTTTATGATGCTCCCATAATTACTTCACGAATCTGCGGCATTTGTCCCGTCGTGCATAAATTATCATCAATCAAAGCCATTGAAACCGCTTTTGAGATTAAGCCGACCGCGCAGGCAATCAAGCTGCGCAAATTAATGTTGTGCGCGCAGATGATCCATAGCCATGCCCTGCATCTGTTCTTTTTATCCTTGCCCGATTTTTTCGATATTACCAATGACATTGATTTCGCCAAGCAGTATCCTAAGGAGACGGCCAGCGCCATCAAAGTGCGCGAGTGGGCTCTGAAAATCATTGAAGCCGTAGGCGGACGCGCCGTGCATCCGATCGCCTGTGAGGTGGGCGGTTTTAAAGTCCTGCCGGAGAAAGTCGTGCTGGGAAATTTGGCGGCTGAATATGAGGCGGTCCTAAAAAACGCCATCAGTGTCGTCAATTTGGTCACTAAGATCAAAGTGCCGAATTTCAGGCGCCCCACGACTTATATGGCTTTGACCTTGCCCGATGAATACGCTTATTACAGCGGCGATATAAAAATTATCAGCCGCGGCGGCAGGCAGAGGATCATCAGGGCGAAAAATTATACCAAAAACATCAAAGAGATTGAAGATCCCTATGTGGCCGCCAAATCGGCCCAGCTTGACGGCGAGCCGTTCATGGTCGGCGCCTTGGCGCGCCTCAATATCAATCATGATAATCTCAATCCGCTGGCGCAAGGATTGTTAGCGGGGTTTAAATGGAAATTCCCCCAAGCTAATCCTTTTTACAATATCCTGGCGCAAGCAATCGAGACTATCCATTTCATCGAGGAAGCCAAGAAATTATTGGATGAACTGGCGAAAAATCTGAAAGCGGAAGCAAGCCAGGGTGGAAAACTGCAGCTGATCGCCGCTGCCAATCCGCTGGGCCGGGAAACGGATGGAGCCGATGCCATTGAGGCGCCCCGCGGTACCCTCTACCATTATTATTCCATCAATAAAGACGGATTGATCAAAGATTGCCAAATTATTACGCCGACGGTGTCTTTCTTGAAAAATTTGGAAGCCGACATAGCCGGCTATATTCCCAATCTGATAAAATTGAACGAAAAGAAGCGATCCTTAAAAATCAGGGCGCTGATCCGCGCCTATGATCCCTGCATTTCCTGCGCCACGCATTAGTAAGTATATAATTTTCTGATTATTTATAATGCTTAATAATTCATACTATGCATGATTTCCATTTGGCGGATACCATCCATAAGACCATTATGGATTATGCCTTGAAAAACAACCTAAAAAAAATTTCCAAGGTAGTATTAGAGCTGGGCTCAATTATTGAACATGGGCAGGATATTCTGCCGGAGAATTTAAAATTCAATCTCCTGCTGTTATCAGAAGGCGGTTTGTCAGCCGGAATGGCTGTCATAATCGAGCCAATAAAAGGGGACAGCTGGATTTTGAGGGAAATCGAGGGAGAATGATTGAATTACTCTGATTCGATTTATTAATTATCATATAATTATTTTGTCTCTATGCAAATTAAATCTATACGCAGATTAAAAAATATCAAAGGTAAACGCGTATTATTGCGGGTGGATTTCAATGTTCCTTTGACCAGAGACGGCAAAGTCGGCCAGAGCGAAGATTACCGAATTATTAAGACACTCCCGACCATTCAATATCTGATCAGTCATGGTGCTAAAGTGATCATTATGGCACATCTGGGCCGGCCCGCTGGCAAAGTGAATCCGAAATTCAGCCTGAAGCCGGTAGCCAAACGATTATCACAGCTACTGAAACAGCCAGTCAATCTTAGCCCGGAAATCATCGGCAAGCAAACGAATGAACTTATTGCCAATTTAAAAAATGGTGAAATCTTAATGCTGGAAAATGTGCGTTTTGATCCGCGCGAAGAAAAAGCTGACAGCAAATTCGCGCAAGCCTTGGCGCGGCTGGGCGATATCTATGTCAATGACGCTTTTGCCGTGGATCATCGGGACCAAGCGTCAGTATCCGCCATCCAGAAATTTTTGCCCTCATATGCCGGCCTGTTATTGGAACAGGAAATCTTGCATCTGTCCCAAGCCATTAAAAATCCTAAAAAACCTTTGATTGTAATTATCGGCGGAGCGAAAATTTCCACCAAGATAAAATTAATCAAGAATTTTCTGCCTCTTTCCAGTAAAATTCTCATGGGAGGGGCCCTGGCCAACACGGTCTTGGTGGCCCTGGGTGTCGCCGTCGGCCGATCTCCCATCGAGCCGGAAATGGTCAAGGAAATAAATAAGATCAAATTGACCGATAATAAGCTAATCGTGCCGGTTGATGGCCTAATGGCTAAAAGCTACCGCAGCAAAAAAGGCAGGTTGGACGCCATCGGCGATGTCAAAAAAAATGAATTCATCCTGGATATCGGGCCGGACACTTTGAAGCTATACGGAAAAATTATTAGATCCGCTAAGACGGTAATGTGGAACGGCCCCCTGGGGCTGATAGAAAATCCGGTCTTCGCCAAAGGAACCGCTGCCCTGATCAAAATCCTGGCCCGGAGCCGGGCAAAAACGATTGTCGGCGGCGGCGAAACCGTGCAGATGATCCGCAAGCTTAAGTTGGAAGACAAATTCGATTTCATTTCTACCGGCGGGGGAGCCATGCTGGAATTTTTGGAGGGCAAGAAGCTGCCCGGATTGACTAAATTGATTAAATAATCTTTGACTAATAAATAATGAAAATTTATGGATCAACAAAATTCCTCTTGCTGCCGCCACCCTGGCCCCGTCAAGGCAATATTAATGGTAATAGCGGCAATCGTCCTTATTATTCTCGGTGTTTATCTGTTTAATCTTAGCCGCAACGCTATGCGCGCGTATGATTATATCGGCAAAACGCCGGAGCCAAAGAATCAGATTACCGTAAGCGGCGAAGGCAAAGTCACGGCCGCGCCGGATGTGGCCATACTTACCGTGGGAATTGTCAGCGACGGAACTACGGTCGCCGCGGCGCAAAAACAGAATAATGACAAAATGAATAACATTATCGCTGCCGTTAAAAATCAATTTAGCATTCCCGCCAAAGACATCCAGACGCAGAATTATTCGGTCTATCCCAAATACAATTATCAAAATGGCCGGCAGAGTATCATCGGTTACACGGTCAATCAAAATGTTGTCGTCAAAGTGCGCGATTTCGACAAGACCGGCGCCATCATCGGCAAGGCGACGGAATTGGGCGCCAATCAAATCAGCGGCCCCAGTTTTTCGATTGATGATATTGAAGCATATAAAGCGCAAGCCAGGGAGATAGCCATCAAGCAGGCCAAAGACAAAGCCAAAGTTTTAGCCGATCAAGTCGGCATTGGCCTGGGCCGGATTGTCAATTTCAGCGAAGGCGGAGCCATGCCCATAACGCCCATGTATGCGGATCTGGCTGTTTCGCTTAATGCCGAAACCAAAGCCGTGCCCGCGCCGCAGATCGAAGCCGGCAGCCAGGACGTAATTATTGATGTCAGCATCAGCTATGAAATAAAATAATAACTGAAGAAATTAATTTTAATAAAAAGAAACTATGGCAAAAATCAAAAAAGTGACGGCGCGGGAGATTTTGGATTCCCGCGGCAATCCGACCGTGGAAGTCGAAATATTATTGAATACTGGCCGCAAAGCCTGGGCCGGCGTGCCTTCAGGCGCTTCTACCGGCAGCTATGAAGCATTGGAGCTCCGCGACGGCGATACCAAGCGCTATGGCGGCAAGGGAGTGCTCAAAGCGGTTAATAATGTCAACAAAAGAATCGCACCGAAATTAATAGGCTTGAATCCGACCAGTCAGAAACAGATTGACGATTTAATGATTAAATTGGATGGCACGGAAAACAAAGCTAAGCTGGGCGCCAATGCGATCCTGGGCGTTTCGCTGGCGGTAGCCAGAGCCGCGGCTATCAGCCAAGGCAAACCGCTTTATGCTTATCTGAAATCAAAGTATTGGCCGAAGACTCGACTGTCTTTTCCCGTGCCCATGATGAATATCATAAATGGCGGCGCTCATGCCGGCTGGTCAATTGATATCCAGGAATTCATGATTACGCCGCAGCAGAAAAATATCAAGGAATCCGTGCGTTGCGGCGCGGAAATCTTCCAGGCCTTGAAAAAGATTCTTAAAGAAAGCGGCTATCCGGTAACTGTGGGCGATGAGGGCGGCTACGCGCCCAAATTGCCGGGAAATGAGCAGGCTTTGCGCGTTATCAAGCAAGCAGTGGCTGTTGCCGGCTACAAATTAGGCCATAATGTTAAAATGGCTATTGATTCGGCCTCATCGGAATTTTATAAGGCTGGCCGCTATGACATGAAAGCCGATAAGAAGAAGCGGACAGCGGCGCAAATGGTGAAAATGTACGGTTCCTGGATCAAGAAATACCCGATTGAATTAATCGAAGACGGCTTAGCCGAGGATGATTGGGATGGCTGGAAGCTGCTGACCAAGGAATTGGGAAAAAAGATCGTTTTAGTGGGCGATGATTTGTTCGTTACCAATGTCAAACGGCTGAAGCAAGGAATCAAGCAAAAAATCGCCAATGCCATTCTTATTAAACTTAATCAAATTGGCAGCGTAACCGAGACCATCAATTGCATCAAACTGGCCCAGGCTAATAAATATAAAGTCGCCGTTTCCCATCGCAGCGGTGAAACCGTGGATGATTTTATCGCCGATTTGGCCGTGGCCTCGGGCGCCGAGTACATTAAAACCGGCTCGCTCTGCCGCAGCGAAAGAGTCGCAAAATATAATAGATTAATGGAAATTTGGGAAGAAGTAAAATAGAATAAATCCCTTAAGCGCCCCGACGTAATGTCGGGGCGCTTTGCTTTTTGAAGAGAAAAATGTTATAATTAAGCAAGAATTTTTATAAGAAATATTTATAAATGAATAAATATAATTGCAAAAAAATAGTGCTTTTAATTCTCGACGGCTGGGGCATCGGCGCCAATGACGCGGGCAATCCGATTTTTTTGTCGCCGCCGAAATATATCAATTCTTTGTGTAAAAAATACCCCTGGACCAAGCTTTGCGCCTCCGGCAAATGCGTGGGACTGCCTCCCAATCAAGTCGGCAATTCCGAAGCCGGGCATATGAATCTCGGCGCCGGACGCATCGTGGATCAGGATTCCACCAAGATTTCCAGGCACATCAATACCGGAGAATTTTTCAAAAATCCGGCTTTTGCCGTAGCCATCAGTCATGTCGAGAAATTCCATTCCACCTTGCATTTGATGGGCATGCTCTCGAACGGCCAGAGCCCGCACAGCGATCCGGATCATCTGCTGGCGCTGCTGACTTTGGCCCGCCATCATCAGGTGAAAAAAATCTGCCTGCATCTGTTCACCGACGGACGCGATTCTCCGCCGCGCTCGGCTTTGCGTCTGATTAACGCCCTGGAACGATTCCTAAGGCCCAATGAGGTGATTGCCACAGTCATTGGACGTTTCTACGCCATGGACAGGAAAAAATTCTGGGATCGCACGATCCGCTCGTATAATGCCATGGTTTTCGATCATGCCGAGCACCGGGCCAAAAGCCCGCAAGAGGGGATTACCCGCGCTTATAACGCTAATATTACCGATGAATTCATCGAGCCGATTGTCATTTGGCGCCGGGGCAAGATGACGCCGCGGATCAGCGATAATGACGCCGTGATTTTTTTCAATTTAAGGTCGGATCGCGCCCGGCAATTGGCCAAGCCGTTTGTCCAGAAAAATTTTGAAACGGAAAATCCCGGGGCTTTGCCGCGCAAAAAAATTCTTAAAAATCTGGTGTTCGTGGCCATGACTGATTTCGGCCCGGATCTCGACAGCATCATCACTGCTTATCCTTCGGAAGACATCAAGGATACCCTGCCGCTGCTGCTTAAAAATAAAAAACAGCTGTATCTTGCGGAAAAAGAAAAATACGCGCATGTCACTTTTTTCTTCAATGGCGGCTATGCCCATCCGCTGGACGGCGAAAAATGGTTGTCCGTGACGTCGCCTGATGTCGAACATTATGATCAAACCCCGAGCATGTCTACCGGAAAAATCATGGCTAAGCTGCTGCCGGCAATTAATAAATACGATTTTATCTGCGTTAATTTTTCCTGCGCCGACATGATCGGCCATACCGGCAATCTGGAAGCGGCCAAAAAAACCGTTCAGGATGTCGATAAATACGTAAAAAAAATCGTCCAGTCAGTCCTCAAAAATAACGCGGTATTGATAATTACCGCTGATCATGGCAATATTGAAAGCATGGTAAATCCGGCAACCGGCGAAATAATTACCGAGCATACTGGCAATCCGGTGCCCTTGATTTTGGTCGGAAAGGAATTTGGCAAGCAAATCAAATTGAAACCGGGCGGAGTGTTGGGCAATGTGGCGCCGACGATTCTCAAACTTTTTGGCATTAAAAAAAGCCGTTTGATGACCAAAGAAAGCTTAATTTAATCGCTTTAGATTTCTGCCTTAATTTAATTTTTTGGAATTTAGAATTTTGAGCTGAAAATATTATGCCTGAAAATACGATAAACATCCGTCCCAAACCGGTAATGCTGATTATCCTTGACGGTTGGGGCGTAGCTCCGCCTTCACGGGGCAATGCCATTGCCTTGGCCAAAACTCCTTTTCTTAACAGTCTGATCAAGACTTATCCGGCCGTGACGCTGCAAGCCTCGGGCGAAGCCGTGGGCTTGTCCTGGGGAGAGATCGGCAATTCCGAAGTCGGGCATATGAATCTGGGCTCGGGCAAACTGATCTATCAGAACCTGCCGCGCATCAATAAAGCCATTGCCGACGGTTCTTTTTTTCAAAATGAGAAATTTCTGGGCGCCATTAATTGGGCGAAGCAGCATAAGGGATCGCTGCATTTGCTGGGACTCTGTTCGTCCGGCGGCGTTCATAGCCATATCGATCATTTATACGCGCTACTGGAACTCTGCGCCAAGGAAAAAATCAGCAGTGTTTATATTCATGCCATTCTCGACGGCCGCGATATGCCGTATAATTCCGGAATTGATTTTATCGAGAAAATTCAGCAGAAAATCAATGAGTATAAAATCGGCAAAATCGCTTCCATCTCCGGCAGATTTTATGCCATGGATCGCGACAATCATTGGGAAAGGACGGAAGAAGCTTATAATTGCCTGGTCAATTGCCGGGCGAGAAACCGGGCGACTGACGCCCTGGCGGCTGTCAAAGCTTCATATGACCAAAAAATCTATGATGAGGAATTCGTCCCCACGGTCATTTTGGAAAACAAGAAGCCGGTTGCCGGGATTAGTCCCAATGATGCCGTCATCTTTTTCAATTTCCGAGCCGATCGCGCCCGGCAGCTGACCAAGGCCTTCGTCTTGCCGGGCATGGAGAAGTTTCCCCGCCAGTATCTGACGGATCTATATTTCGTTTCCCTGACTGAATATGAGAAAGATCTGCCGCTCGAGGTCGCTTTTCCGCCGGAAATTATCAATGAGCCCTTGGCCGAAATAATCGCTGCGGCGGGATTGAGCCAGTTGCATATCGCCGAGACGGAAAAATACGCCCATGTGACTTTCTTTTTTAACGGCGGAAAGGAGGATGCCTTCCCCCAAGAAGACCGGATTCTTGTGCCTTCGCCCCGGGTTGCGTCTTATGCCCAAAAGCCGGAAATGTCATCCAAAGAAGTTACCAAAAAAGTTATCGCTGAAATAATGCGGGATAAATATGATTTTATCGTCATTAATTTCGCCAATGCCGATATGGTGGCGCATACTGGCGATCTCAAGGCGACCGTCAAAGCTTGCGAAACTATTGATTCCTGCTTGAAAAAGATTATTGAAGTGGTTCTCGGCAAAGGCGGAGCCGCTCTCATCACCGCCGATCATGGAAACGCCGAAGAACTAGTCAATCTGCAATCGGGAGAAATGGACAAAGAGCATAGCACTTATCCCGTCCCGCTGATCCTCGTGGGCCAGCAGTGGGAAGGAAAAAATGCCGGCTTAGCGGAAACGCCCAATGCTGATTTAAGCCTGGTCCAGCCTTCTGGCATGCTGTCCGACGTGGCGCCAACGATTTTAAAAATCCTCCAGCTGGAGCCCGCAGCGGAGATGACCGGCCGCAGCATTATCTGAAATAATTAATTTATAAATATAGATTAATATTATGAAAAAAATCCTAAAAAATAAATGGCTATGGGTCATAATTATCATTGCCATTATCGGCGGCGCCTTTGCTTATTACAAAATATCAGGATCAAAGCCGGCAATCCAGTATACGACCGAAGACGTAACCAGAGGAAATCTGATCCAAACGGTCACGGCCACCGGCGAAGTTGATTCGGCTCATGATATTAATTTAAGCTTCAGACAATCGGGCAGGCTAGCCGAGCTTAATGTAGAAGAAGGGAATCTGGTTAAAGCCGGCCAGATATTGGCTAAAATCAATAGTTCGGCGATTCAAGCCCAGATAGACCAGGCGCAAGCCAATGTGCGCGCCGCCCAAGCCAATTTGGAGCAAATTAAGGCCGGGGCGTCCGCCGAAGATATTAATGTCTCGCAAGCGCAGGTCCAGAAAGCGCAGAGCGATTTGACGAATCTTCAGTCCCAGCGCGATGAGCAAGTTGCCGCCTTAAGAGCGAAAACGATCGACAGCCTGAATAACTTGTCTTATACGGCGCAAACAGCTTTGGATAAAATCAATAATTATTTCATCAACAGTGAAACGACTCATAATCTGCAATTTAATAATATTTCCTTGCAGAATCAGGTTAATTCCGATTATCAGGTAATGCTTCAGCGATTAAGCGATCTGAAAAAATCAATTAATTCCATCAATCAATCGGTGACTGAAGGCCAGATCCTCTCCCTGGCCGCTGACAGCCTGAATTTTTTGTCCGATCTTAATGCCTTTCTGGATAATTCTTTTAACCTGGCGAATTCAATAATTGTCAATTCCAATTATCCGCAAACTACCAAAGACAGCATCAAAGCCGATATCAGCGTCCAGCAGACGAATAATACTGCCTCAATCAATGCCCTGCAGGTCAGCCGCTCCAATTTATCCGGCTCGATTGTTGATTTTATATCGCAAATTGACGCGGCGCAGAAAAATTTAGCCATTTATCAAGCCCAGTTGGCTCTCAAACAAGCCGGGCCCAGGTCTTTTCAAATTAATTCGGCTAATGCCGCGCTCAGCCAGGCCCAAGCCCAGCTGGAGCAGCTGACAGTCAGCTTGGCCGACTACCAGATCAGCGCGCCGATCGACGGCAAAATCACCAAAATTAACTTTAAAGTCGGGGAACAGCCCAATTTGACCGATCCGGTGATTCAAATGCACGGCGTTGACCGTTTTGAAATCAAAGTAGAGATTGCCGAATCGGATATTACCAAAATAAAAGTCGGGAATAAAGTGACTATTGAATTGGACGCTTTCGGCTCTGATCATCTCTTTTCCGGCACCGTCAGCTTCATTCAGCCGGCCCAGACGATTATCAAGGATGTGGTTTATTATGAGACGACCGTCATCTTTGACAAGGATTCCTGGAGCGATCAGATCAAGCCGGGAATGACAGCCAATATCACGGCGATTACGGCGGAAAAGGACAATGTCTTATATATACCGCAGCGAGCCGTTAAAATAAAAGAAACCGTTTTAGGCGAGGTTGCCAATAAATATGTGGATATTCTGGTTAACGGGCAGGCGCAAGAGCGTCCGGTAACTATCGGCCTGCGCGGGGATAACGGACTGGTCGAAGTGCTTGCGGGATTAGCTGAAGGCGATAAAGTAATCACTTTTCAAAAATAATATGCCTGCGATCATAAAATTAATTGATGTCAAGAAGGATTATGTCAATGATGAGGTAGTCACCAAGGTTCTCCATGGAATTTCGTTTACTATCGATCCCGGTGAATTTGTCGCGATTATGGGTCCTTCCGGCTCTGGCAAATCGACCCTAATGCATATTCTCGGCTTTCTCGATACGCTCACTAGCGGCCAATACTTTTTTCAAAATCAAGATGTCAGCAACCTCAATGACGACGATTTGGCCAAGATCCGCAATGAAGAAGTCGGCTTTGTTTTTCAGGCTTTTAATCTTCTGCCCAAGACTTCGGTTTATGATAATGTCAAATTGCCGCTCTTATACAGCCAGGCAAAAAATCAAGATGCCCTGGTAATGGCGGCCATCAAATCCGTCGGCCTGTTCCATCGCCTTAATAATCTTTCCAACCGGCTTTCCGGCGGGGAAAAGCAGCGGGTGGCCATTGCCCGTGCCCTGGTCAATAATCCCAGCATCATCTTCGCCGATGAGCCGACGGGAAATCTGGACAGCAAATCAGGCAATGCCATTATGGAAATCATGGAAAGATTGAATGACGAAGGCCATACGATAATTTTAGTCACCCACGAAAGCGATACGGCCCGCCATGCCAAAAGAATCATCAAGATGGCTGATGGCTTGATCGCCGATGATTACGTTGTCGATCAGAGAAGATCGGTCAGGAATGGAGAATTAATCAAATAGCCGGATTATTAGCGTTTTTTGATTCAGCTTTGCGAAAATTATTATGAAAATCACTGATATCATAAAGTTATCTTTTTTTGCTTTAAAAACAAATAAAGTTCGCAGTTTTCTAACCGGCTTAGGCGTAATAATCGGCATTGCTTCGGTAATTATAATCATGTCAGCGGGCGCCGGCGCGCAGAGCCTGATTGTCAACCAGCTTAATTCCGTGGGCACTAATTTAATCGGAATTCTGCCCGGTTCTTCCGATGAAAAAGGCCCGCCGGCGTCGGTTTTCGGCATCATCCTGACCACTCTCAAATACGAAGACGCCCTGGCTATTGCCAAAGAGGTGCCCAATGTCACGGCTGTCTCGTCATATAATACCGGAAACGGCACGGCCGTGTACGAAGACAGCCAGACGGATATCACTTATTACGGCGTCATGAGCGCTTATCCACTGGTTGAGGATACCGAACTCATGACCGGCAGATTTTTCACGGAAGATGAGGAAAAGAATAATTCCCGCGTTGTTGTTTTGGGTTATAAAGTCTGGCAGGATTTATTCGGCTCTGAAGATGCCATTGGCAAGAAAATCAAAATTAATAAGGAATTTTTCGAAGTTATCGGGGTGATGAAAGAAAGGGGCACGGCCGGCTTCCAGAATAAAGACACACTGGTCCTGTTGCCCGTTTCCACGGCCCAAAAAATCATGCTGGGAGTGAATTATGTAAATTTCATCAGAGCCAAGATCAATAGCGCCGGCAATATTGATCAGGCGTCATACGATATCAAAATGCTGCTCCGCGACCGGCATAATATCAGCGAGGGTAAAGCCGATGATTTCAGCGTGCGCGATACCAAGCAAGCCATTGATATTTTAAAGACGGTGACTGATGCTTTAAGCTTTTTCCTTACCGCTATCGCCGGAATTTCCTTGATTGTCGGCGGCGTCGGCGTGATGAATATCATGCTGGCGTCCGTCAACGAACGGATCAGGGAAATCGGCTTGCGTCTGGCTGTCGGAGCCAAAAAAAATGATATTATGCGGCAATTTCTCTGGGAAACAGTGGCGATCACGCTGACTGGCGGTATTATCGGCATCATCATCGGCTCGCTCATTTCCGCGCTGGTCGCGCTGATCGCCAGATATCTGGGATATAATTGGGATCTGATAATCAGCGCGGGCTCGATCCTCCTGGGCTGCTCCACGGCCGTAATTGTCGGACTGATTTTTGGAATTATTCCGGCCAGACGGGCGGCGGAGCTGAATCCGATTGACGCTTTAAGATATGAATGATTTTTTTCTGTTGATTTTTTTTGTCCGCTTTGTGGATAAACCACTTGACAAGAATATTGTTTTTTCCCAAAACTGGGAATATAATTTTTAATTGAGGGAAGGATTTATATATCGGGCTGTTGGTGATCATACTTGCCTAAATCTTTTTTAGGAATTTCACTTAAGTGTGGTTAATAATGCTCGATCTTGCCTTCTCTAAATCCCGCCCCTTGGGCGGGATTTATAATATTCAATTTTTTTTATTTATGATATAATGATGACAACGGATATTTTGGCATTGCTTTAATTTTAAACTGCTCCTATGACCTTAAAACAACTACTGATCAGTGTTTTTGTGGCTACCGCCGTCTGTTGGCTCGGCTGGGCGCTGGTGCTGCTGCAAATTGATCCGACTGCCAACGGAATCGGCGGATTATTCATCTTTTACTTGTGCCTTTTCTTCGCCCTCTGCGGCACTTTTTTCCTGATCAGCTTCGGCATCCGTAAAATTTTCAACCGATCGGATTTGGAATACCGGATTGTCGCGACTTCCTTCCGCCAGTCATTCTTTTTCGCGCTGCTCATTAACGGCGTGCTCTTCCTGCAAAGCAAGAATCTGCTCACCTGGTGGAATATCATACTGCTGGTTTTGGGCTTGAGTATATTGGAATTCTTTTTCCTAAGCTATAAAAAGACAAACATTTAAATTTAGCCTTAAGGATATAACTATAAAGCAATTAGTAGCCGGACAATACTATCATCAATCGGTTATTGATTGCTGTTTTTAGTTATTTAGTCTGCTGATTGACTTTTACCCGAAATATCTTTATAATAAAAGTATTATGGAGAAAAAACTTAAACAATTAAATGCTGAATTCAAGGAGGAAATCAAGAAAGTCAAGACCCTGGAGGAATTGACGGCATTGGAAAATAAATACCTTAGCCGCAAAAGCGGCCTCTTAACGACAGCCATGAAAGGATTAAAGGATATTGCCAAGGAGGAAGTGGCGGAAATCGGCCTGCTAGCCAATGAAATCAAGAATTATATTGTTGAGGATATTGAAATGTTCAGAGGCAGTTTAGCCAGTCAGCAAGCAACCGGCAAAGAAGATTTCACGCTGCCGGGCAATTTGCCGCCAATCGGGCATCTGCATCTGGTAACCCGGGCAATCAGGGAGATTGCCGAAATTTTTGAGAGCATCGGTTTCCAGCACCAGCGCTATCCCGAGGTGGAATGGGACTATTATTCATTTGAAACGCTCAATATGCCCGGCGATCATCCGGCCCGGGACGAATGGGAAACTTTTTTCATCGATACCCAGCCGGTTAAGATGAATCTTCCCGCCAACTCGCAAAAACTTGCTGAATTCGGCAAGCGGATTCTGACTCCGCATACCTCGAGCGGTCAGATCAGGGAAATGGAAAAGGGGAAACTGCCGATCAGGATGATCAATATAGCCAAATGCTATCGCCGGCAGATCGACGTCTCGCATACGCCGATGTTCCACCAATTCGAAGGACTGGTAGTCGACCGCGATATTAATATCGCAAATTTAAAAGGTACGATTGATTATTTTGTCAAGAAGTTTTTTGGATCTGATGTCAATATTCGCTTGCGGCCGCACCATTTTCAGTTTACCGAGCCCAGCTTTGAAATAGATATTACTTGTGGCCTCTGTAAAGGCGCAGGCTGCAAGATGTGCAAGGACGGCTGGCATGAATTGGGCGGATCCGGCATGGTCCATCCTAATGTACTCAAGTCCGGCGGCGTTGATCCGGATAAATTTTCCGGTTTTGCTTTCGGCTGGGGCGTTGAAAGATGCCTGGCCATGAAGCCGGGACTAAATATTGACGATATCCGGCTGCTGTATAAAAATGATTTAAGGTTTAATAAGCAATTCTGATTTAGTTGGTTAGTTGATAGTTATTAGTTACTTAGGAAAATCATGATTAGTTGGTTAGTTGATAGTTATTAGTTACTTAGGAAAACAATAAAATAAATAAGGAGGGGATATGGCCACTGGTCTTGAGAATCTTAAAATTTATATCTTGGCTGAAGATTTAGAAATCATTGTCCATAAAATTTGCAAATATTTTCCTAATGATGAAAAATTCCGAAGTGTTGATCAATTAAAGCGTTCGTCAGCATCAGTATCAAATAACATTGCGGAAAGTTATCACCGATTTTCATATCAAGAAAAAATACATTTTATAATTATCGCCAAATCGGAAGCGGAAGAAACTAAAAGAAATATAATTAGAGCTTTTAAGAAAAATTTTATTGAAGAAAAAATTGCTTTAAATATAGCTGATAAGTATACGGAATTACTTAAAGGCATGTGCGGATATATTAATTTCTTAAAAAATAAAAAAACTAAGCAACTGTCATAAAAACTGAGTAACTATCAACTAATAACTAAGTAACTATAAAAGAACTAAGCAACTATCAACTAAAAACTAAGTAACTATCCATGAATTTAAATATCTCCTACAACTGGCTCAAGGAATACGTCAAACTGGCGGAAACGCCGGCGGAATTCGCCAAAAAAATATCATTATCCGGGCCAGCAGTTGATCATCTCACCGAAATCAAGCCGAATTTCGAGCAGGTTGTCGTGGGCCAAATATTGAAAATTGAGCAGCATCCCAATGCCGATAAGCTGAAAGTTTGCCAGGTCACAATAGGGGACAAACAGCCGTTAAATATCGTCTGCGGCGCCTCCAATATTGCTAAAGGACAGAAAGTACCGGTAGTGCTGGTTGGCGGCAAAGTAGGGAAGATGGATGTTGCCAGGACTAAAATCAGAGGAGTGGAAAGCGAGGGAATGATGTGCAGCCAAAAAGAGCTGGGAATAGGGGAAGATCATACGGGAATCTATATTCTGCCTGATTACGTAGAAATCGGTCTGCCGCTCGAAAAAGTCATGCCCATCAGCGATACGATTTTGGATATGGAAGTAACGTCAAATCGATCGGATGCCATGAGCGTCATCGGCATTGCCAGGGAAGCGGCGGCCATCCTGGGCGAAAAATTTAAATATCAGGAGCCCAAGCCCAATCTGAAAATCCAGGGTGAGACGAAAAAATTGAAAATCACCGTCAAAGAGCCCAAACTCTGCCCGCGTTACCAGGCGGCAATTTTGTCAGATATTAAAGTCGGCGCCTCGCCTCTCTGGCTGCAGCAGCGGCTGCTGGCTTCCGGCCTGCGGCCGATCAATAATCTGGTGGATATTACCAATTACATTCTGCTCGAATTCGGCCAGCCCCTGCATGTCTTTGATTATGACAAGCTGTCGGGCCAGCAAATAATCGTGCGGCTGGCCCAGCCCGGAGAAAAAATTCTGGCATTAGACGGCAAAGAATACGAATTATCAGCTGACAATCTGGTAATCGCCGATGGCCAGAATCCCTGCGCCGTGGCCGGAGTCATGGGCGGAGAATTGTCCGCGGCCAAGGAAAATACACGGACTATTGTTTTCGAAGCGGCTAATTTTGATCCGGTATCCGTCCGGCGCACCGCCAGAGCCCTGAATTTGCATTCTGAAAGCTCTGATCTATATGAGAAGGGACTTAGCCCGGAAGCCACCAATCCCGCTCTACTGCGGGCAATCGAGCTAACAATGGAATTGGCCGATGGTAAATTGGCCGGCGAAATTATCGATATTGATAATCATAAATTCAAGGCCAAGAAGATAGCTATTGTCGAGGAAAACGTCGCGAAAATTCTCGGCCTAGCGATTAAAAAGGAAAAAATCAAATCAATTTTGGAATCATTGGGATTTGGCATTGATAATTCCGAGCGATTAAAAGCCATCGTTCCCTGGTGGCGCGATCGCGATATCGAGGGCGAACATGATCTGATAGAAGAAATTGCCAGGATCTATGGTTATCATAATTTGCCCACGGAGCTGATGGCGGGCGAATTGCCGGTCGATTATCAAACTACTAATGCTTTTAAATTGGAAAATCAAATCAAGGATATTTTATGCGGCTTCGGCCTGACTGAAATCTATACCTATTCATTTATTTCCGAAAAGCTGATCAAGGCCTGCGGCTTTGATGTTTCCAAGCATCTGAAGATTGCTAATCCGCTTAATTCGGAATTCGAGTATCTGCGGCTGTCGCTCCTACCCAGCGCCTTGCAGATTGTTTCGGAAAACATCGGAAATTATCCCCAGTTAAAATTATTTGAATTAAGCAATACCTATGAGCCTTTAGGTGAGGGCGAACTGGCCGCTGAACGCCTGAAATTATCAATCGTCTGCGTCGACAATGAAGCCAGACAGGCCATCAGTGATCTGAAGGGCATCATCAATGGATTGACGCAAAAATTATTTCTGCCGGAAATCTCCTATGCCCTGATTCCGGAAACTGACGGCGGCTACTGGACCGTCGGATCTTCCGCCGACATGTATCTGGACCGCCAATTTTTCGGCCGAATCGCACTAATTAATAATAAGACTAGTGCCATCTTCGGCATAAAAAAACAGACCACCGTGGCTGAAATAAATTTCGATTTGTTAGCGGACCTGGCCAAACAAATGCCCGCCTACGCCCCTCTGCCCAAATATCCGGCCATAGAATTGGATTTGTCCATAGAAATCGATTCCTCGGTGCCTTATGGCGCTGTGGTTAAAGCAATCAGACTGATTGACGAATCGCTGATAGAAAAGGTTGAATTTCTGTCAATCTACGAAGGCGACAAGCTGGCTGAAGGCAAGAAAGCATTGGCTGTCCGCCTGATTTACCGCGATAAGCAAAAAACTCTGCTGCTGGCCCAGGCCCAGGCCGTTCAGGAAAAAGTTGTTGCCGCCTTAAAAAAGGAGTATAATATAAAAGTAAGATAATTAATTCTTTAAGATTGGCTAACGCTCTAAACAATCAAACTATGGAATAATTGAACAATCCAGTCTATGGTTTCATTGTTACATTGTTACATTGTTATTAATTTACAATAAATACCATGCTTTACTCATCAAAAGACGTTTTTTGGATCGTCTTTTCCTTTGTCACTCTCTGGGTGGGCATTTGCGTCGGCTTCGGCTGCTTTTATCTGGCGCTGCTGCTGCGTGATTTCCAGAAAGTAACGGCCAGCATCAAGAAAAAGATCGAATTGATCGATTCGATCCTGAATTTGGTCAAAAAAAAGGTGGAAAACACGGCTTCTTATGTGCCGCCGCTGATTGAAGGCATTGAAAAAATCGTGGAAGCGGTTAAGGAGAAGAAAAGGAGCGATGATGCCAAAGAAGTTAAAAAATCCGCCAAGAAAAAGAAATAAATCAGGATATTTTACGGATATTTCTTCAATCTATCTGGCAATACCGTCTGGCTTAGCTTGTTATTATTATGGAATATTCCCCGGCTTATTGAGATTATCAACATTTTTGAACTTTTGATCGGTACTTTCGGAGGAAGGGTTATGGCCAGAATATCCGGCGATTTGGAAGATAATAGCGAGGAAAAATTCGGCTGGCGCATCGGACAAAAAGTCAAAATTCGCGAACAGGGAATCTTTAACGGCATGAGCGGAGTCATCAGCGGTTTCGGCCGAGGCGGACAAAGTGACATTGTCCATGTCTCCTTGCCTGGCCCGGCAAATGACTGGCATAATTGGCCGTTTAAGCTGGCTGATCTCCGGCTTAGCGATTAATCACACCATCATGATAATGATGGTTTTTTTGTTCTGTTTTATATTCTTGCAATTTTTTGTTAATTATTGTAAAATTTAAACATTAATCAACTTTATGACAACAACAAATCCAAACAATGAATCGTTAAACGAGCGGGAAATGAGGCTGAAGCGGCTGCAGGCTATCCGCCGGGCCGGAATCAATCCTTATCCGGAAAAGTATGAGAAAAAAAATTCTCTGTTCCAGTGCCGTGAGGCTAAAGAGGGGACAGTTGTCCAGACCGCCGGCCGGATCCTGACTATCCGTACCATGGGCAAAATCGCTTTCTGTCATTTGGCGGATTGGACCGGCAAGATCCAAGCGGTCTTAAATGTCAATGAAATCGGCGAAGTTAAATTGCAATGGTTTAAGGATAATGTGGACATGGGTGATTTTCTGGGAGTAACAGGTGAGATATTTACCACCAAAGCGGGGGAAATATCAATCCTGGTCAAGGAATATCAGTTCCTGGGAAAAGCCCTGTTGCCTCTGCCCGAGAAATGGCATGGCCTGAAAGACGAGGATCTGATCTATCGCCATCGCTATTTGGATCTGATCGCCAATGAAAATTCTTTGGCGCGTTTCAAATTGCGTTCGGAAATAGTCCGCGCATTAAGGGAATTCTATTGGAGCCGGGGATTCATTGAAGTTGAGACGCCAATATTATGCAATACCGCCTCGGGCGCGGCCGCCAAGCCGTTTATCACCCATCATAATGCCTTGGATACCGATGTCTATCTGCGCATTGCCCCGGAAATATACCTCAAAGAATGCGTGATCGGGGGATTGGAAAAAGTCTTTGAGCTGGGGCGCTGCTTCCGCAATGAAGGCATGGATCCGTCTCATTTGCAGGATTTTACCATGGTCGAGCATTACGCCGCTTATTGGAATTATGAAGACAACATGAAATTCACCGAGGAGCTGATCTGCAATATTCTGGACAAATATTTCGGCGGCTATAAGATCAAAATTAAAGGCCGTGATGGCAAATCAGAAGAAATTGATTTCACTCCGCCTTGGCCGCGCGTGGCCATGCGCGAATTGATTATTAAGGATTGCGGCATTGATTTTGATAAATTCAAGGATGCCACTGCCTTGCGGCGGGAAATCAAAGCCAAGAAAATCAATCTGGAAAATATTGATAACCTGGGACGAGGCAATCTGATTGATGCCCTCTACAAGGAAGTGTCTCGCCCCAAGCTGATTCAGCCGGTATTTATAATCAAGCAGCCGATCGATTTGTCGCCTTTGGCCAGGCGCAATGACGCCAATCCGGATGTAGTGGACCGCTTCCAACTAGTCGTCAATACCTGGGAATTATGCAATGCCTATTCGGAGCTGGTGGATCCGCTGGATCAGCAGGAACGCTTTGAGCAGCAGACGAAATTCAGGGAAGCGGGCGATCAGGAAGCCCAGAGCAAGGACGACGAGTTCGTGGAAGCGCTGGAGCACGGCGCGCCGCCAATTTCCGGCTTCGGCCTGGGCATTGACCGGCTGATTACGCTACTTACCCAGCAGGACAATCTGCGCGATGTTGTCTTGTTTCCGCTGCTTCGACCCAAAGAATAAAAAATTTCATTACTTTCTGATAGTATGAATATATTAGATATTGTTCAATTGGTATTATTATTTATTTTTATTTGCTTCATAGTATTTATAATTATTGAACTTATTAAATTTATTTTGAAAAAAATGGGGATCAAATTGGAGCAAGAACCGGATATTCTTGATTTTATCACATTGAGCTGTTATCGATATTTTTTCTATACTGATGCATTTGTAAATGTTAAGAATGCCATGGTTAGGAAAATTTTAAATCTTATTTTAAGCATTATAATTAATCTGATAGTGGCAATTCTGTTTATATTAATAATTGTCGCAGCCATTTATTCTGTTTATTATTTAAATTTTTGGAAGCACAGTATTTAAGTAAATTTTATTATTATGGATTTAGGAATTAATTACGAGCAAGCGAATAAATTGCTTGACGAATATATCAAAGATCCGATTGTTAAACTTCATTGTTTGGAATCGGAAGCAATCATGCGCGATTTGGCCAAACATTTCGGCGAGAATGAGGACGAGTGGGGGATTATCGGCTTGCTACACGATATAGATTGGGATCTGACAAAAAACGACACAGCCGAGCATTGTATTAAAGCGCAGGAAATCCTGCGCCAGGCCGGCGCCACTGATTATCTGATCGAATCCGTGATTTCGCATTGCTATGGCCATGAATTCAGCCCTAAGCTCAAAGATCTTAAAAGATCGACTAAAGTTCAGTATTGCCTGGTGGCGGCCGAGACGCTGACTGGGCTGATTATTGCCTCGGCTTTGATTATGCCGGACAAAAAATTAAGCGGTTTAAGCCTGGAATCGTTGCAAAAGAAATTCAAGAATCTGAAATTCGCCGCCAAGTGCGATCGCGAACTGATTAAGGAATGCGAATTGGCTGGAATTCCTTTGGCTGAATTCCTGGCGCTTGGACTAAAGGCTTTGCAAAATATTTCCGATAAATTGGGATTATAATTATATAAATATTTTTATGTCGAAAAAAGTTATTTTCTTCTTGCCGATACTGGCGATTCTACTTGCCGGCTGTAGCAATCAACCGGCGCCCAATCAATTGGAGGATAATGGTAATTCAACCGGCGGCAATGCCGGCGTGATTGACACGAATCAGACAGATAATTCTGCCGCCGGCGATCAAACCCAGTCCGATAATAATCCGGCAAATGATGCCAGCCGATCAACGAGTTCGCCGTTGCCAAATCAGCCGATAACTCCGCCATCTCCGGCTTCAATCAATAATCAAAATTCCAATATGCCGACAATGATCATAGATAAAAACAAAACTTATACCGCCATCCTCCATACCGGAGCAGGGGATATAGAAATCGCGTTAAATTCTAATGAAACTCCGATTACCGTCAATAATTTCGTCTGGCTGGCCAAGAAGAATTTTTATAACAGCACCATTTTTCATCGCGTCATCAATGGATTCATGATCCAGGGCGGCGATCCCAAAGGCGACGGTACCGGCGGGCCGGGGTACAAATTCGATGATGAGCCGTTTACCGGCGAATATACCCGCGGCACCGTGGCCATGGCCAACGCCGGCCCCAATACCAACGGCTCACAATTCTTTATCATGCAGGCCGATTATCCTTTGCCTCATAGCTATATTATCTTCGGCCAGGTGATCAAGGGATTGGGCGTGGTGGACAAAATCGCCACGGCACCAGTGCAAATGGGCCCGAGCGGCGAGCAGTCCCAGCCGGTAGCTCCGATTAAAGTAAATTCTGTTGATATAATCATTAAATAACTTATGAAAAGGATAATACCTTTGCTATTATTATCAATAGCATTTCTGGCAGGCTGTCAGTACAATAAGCAGCTAGCTTCAAACTCCATAAATCGGATAAATTCTAATGCCAATATCGGCTGCGCCATCGGCGGCTGCGGACAATCTGCCACCTCATCCGAATATGTTGGCGTCAATAATGTTGTCAAATCGGGCGTATTACCGCTAAATGTGTGCTGACATCGCTGGTTCTTTTCTTAATTTAGCTATATACTGGGATTAAATTCAAACTAGTTTCAATTTCATTCTATGATTAACAAAAAAAACTTGCCCGGAATGTCATTCCAAAGATACAAAATTCAATGGCCATTACACCAATGGAAAACAAAGATATTTTTGCAGGCTTTGCCATAAGTCGTTCAGTTGGCAGAACAGATCAGTCAAAACTAATAATGAATTCGTCTGGTTTGAAAAGTGGATGACAGAGGGCTTCTCAGTAAGACAGCTGGCGGACATTGGGGGAAAAGGGAGAACGAAACTGTATGGACTAATTAATTACTGGCTAACCAAGGCGCCTCCAGTAAGCAACATTGATTGGGTAGGCTACAAATATTTGGTATTCGATGGCACATATATTTACCGCCGCTTGCATACTGCCGCCGCCCTATTGGACTATTCTTCAAAACAGCTGTTGAGCGGTGAATATGATCTTAAAGAAAATTCATTGCCGCAGCTCATTGCTTTCTTTACCGGGCTCAAAGATAGACGTTTAGACCCCAAAAGCCTAACAATTGACGGTAATCATCAGGTGATCAAGGCTCTGAGGACAGTCTGGCCAAATATTATTATTCAAAGATGCCTGGTGCATATCCAACGACAAGGACTGATGTGGTGCCGCTGTAATCCTAAGACTGCTGCTGCCAGAAAACTCCATGCCATTTTTCTGCAAGTTACTAGCATTGCCACCGTTAAAGAGAAGAAACAATTCATCAGTAACTTTCTTGAATGGGAATCGCGCTATGGCTTCAAAATTAATCAGCAACCAGAACGCGGCAAGGTGTTCAGCGATTTAAAGCGGGCCAGAAGCTTGCTGATTAAAGCGATGCCGGACATGTTCCATTATTTAAAGGACAAAAATATTCCTAGTAATACTAATCAAGTCGAAGGATATTTCAGCAGGCTCAAAGACAAATATCATGACCATCGTGGATTATCGCCGCAAAAAAGAAGATCATATTTTACCTGGTATTTTTATCTAAACGGTTAATCACAGCACACATTTAGCGGTAATACGCCCAAATCGACTGATTTGCCGTCTGTCTACGCCTATAACAAATCAGTGCCGGATATTAAAGGCTGGAAACGCCTTAAGGATTACAATGACGTGAACATGATCACATTCTTCCTGCCACCCGGCTCCGCAAAAATCAGCGAAAATGACGGATCAGTAGAAACTGATAATGATGCCACTGACGGTACTTTTGCGAAAATTTCCAATGGCCGGGGCGACGATAAGATATATGCATCCGTTCAAACGATAAATAATTTCAACTTCAAAATTGCCAATCCTTCGGATTCAATCTTGATAAACTATCTGAATTTCCAGGCGCAGATGCTTGATGTAACATCCAGTTCTCAAATAGATATTAAACTGGTAAAATTAGGCGGGAATGATTTTTACAAAATAGATTTTAAATCCAATCAGTACGGCTATTCCGCCTATATCCTTTATCTGCCTGATTATGAGACAATCAAAGTTTTCGAGGTGCCGAAATCAAGTGAAGTTCAATCTTATGCCGAAAATGTCATGTCAACAGTCCAAGAAATCGCATATGGCACGAATTATACCCAGTCGGAGCTGAAAGCCGTTTGCGACCGGATGTGGAATGAAGGGACGATCGCTTATTCCGATAAAAATCTCGATTTCAGCCTGCGCCTGCCCCAAGAATGGCAAGGAAAATACCATGCTGAATTCGATAAGCAGTATTCAAAAGTTACATTTTTCCTCAATACTAATGATCCTGATTGGTTAAAAAGAAATTTCTCGTCATCAGGAATTTTTGCCATTATAATGACGCCGAAAAATGACTGGCTTAAATTAAAAAATCAGTGCGCGATCGAACGCGATCCTTCCTGCCAGACCATTGACGGATACTTAACGGAAAAAAACGGGAATGTTTATAGCATGATAGACGGATCCAGTGAAACGCCAAACGATTTATATGTTTATTATTATTGCGCGGATCAAATTAAAAAATATTTTAAATAAAAATAAACCGAAATTATATGTTAGATATTAACAAAATCCGCGAGCAGCGGGAGGAAATCAGAAACGCTCTGTTAAAAAGAATGGAACCGGCCGTCTTGGACGCGGCTTTGGCCAAAATCCTGGAATTGGACAATCAGCGGCGGGAACTACTAAAGAAAACCGAAGAATTAAAAGCGGAAAGAAATGCCGCTTCCAAAACCAAGCCCACGCCGGAGACAATAATAAAAATGAAGGCAATCGGGGAGGAGATTAAGCAGCTGGACGATCAGCTGGCGCAAATTGAAATTGATTTCAATGCCGCCATGTCCGAACTGCCCAATATTCCGGCGGCTGACGTATTGCCCGGAGGCAAAGAGAACAATAAAATCATCAAAACCTTTGGCGCTAAGCGGGCCTTTGATTTTACCCCCAAAGATCATTATGATCTGGCTGTGGCTTTGGATATCATCGATTATGAACGGGCGGCCAAGATGTCGGGATCGGGATTTTGGATCTACAAAGGCGCCGGAGCCATTCTCGAATGGGCGCTGCTTTCCTATTTCATCAAATTCCACCAGGCCAACGGCTATATTTTCATGATCCCGCCGTTTCTGCTGACCGAGCAGTCGGCCTATACTTCCGGCCATCTGCCGAAATTCCGCGACGATCTTTTCTGGACCCAGGACAAGCAATGCCTTAATGCCACGGCCGAAATGATGCTGGGAAATTATCACCGCGATGAAATCCTGCCGGAAAATGAATTGCCTTACAAATACGCGGCTTATTCGGCCTGTTTCCGCCGCGAAGCCGGCAGCTACCGCAAGGAGGAGAGGGGAATGATCCGCGGCCATCAATTCAACAAGATTGAAATGTTTCATTATACCAAGCCGGAGCTGACCTGGGACAGCTTCCGGGAATTAGTAGCCAACGCGGAAAAACTGGTTGAAGGTCTGGGATTGCATTACCAATCAGTGCAGCTGGCCGCCGGCGATGCCTCCGCCGCCATGGCCAAGACCGTGGATGTGGAAGTCTGGATTCCGTCAATGGACGTTTATAAGGAAGTCAGCTCGGTTTCCAACGCCCTTGATTACCAGGCCCGGAGAGGCAATGTCCGCTATAAAAATCCGGCGACCGGCAAGAATGAATTCGTCCATACCTTGAATGCTTCCGGCCTGGCCACCAGCCGATTGATT
>Ga0209777_10001155_pt1 | contig 39700 bp, 33 predicted proteins | sample FrelakmetHBP12HB_FD_187147 | JGI IMG/M metagenome (GOLD analysis project Ga0209777, IMG submission 187147) | Freshwater lake sediment microbial communities from the University of Notre Dame, USA, for methane emissions studies -HBP12 HB (SPAdes)... | ecosystem: Environmental > Aquatic >...
CGTTGACAGCAAAGAAGTTCAGCATCCCTGTTGTTGCCATTGTTGGTGCCATTGCGGAGGATCACGAGGATATCTTCTATAACGGAATCGACGCAGTCGAAGCCCTTGCGGAAGGACCGATTACGAGATCGGAATCCATGTCACGCGCGGAAGCGCTAATCGAAAGAGCAACGACTCGGGTGTTAAGGTTCATCCGAATCGCGGAGGGGCAGCTGCGGTGATGCGAGCGTGGATATTCGATCTTGGAAAGACTCTCATGGAGATCCCCGATGAGTATGACGAGGAGTATCGTCTGCAACAACTTCTCGGCTTCTCAGATATGGACTCAGTCCGATCGAAGATATACTCGCTTTGCAATCGCTTTTCGGGCCAGAGCGTACAGGAGTTCTTGACGAGGTTCGATCAACTGGTAAATCCCGCACGCGAGGAGAAGCTTTCTCTCGCGATTCTTGAAGTCTGGCAACAAAGCATTGAACATGCGACGTTGGAAGCGGGCGCCTTAGAGCTTCTCGACTGCCTGCGCGCGAAGGGTGTGCGACTTGCGCTTGTATCAAATACGCCCCCGACGAGTCATGAGATTATTGATAGGCTCCATCTTCGAGAGCGCTTTGATGAGGTCGTCTTTTCGTGCGATGTCGGTTATCTGAAGCCGGACCCGAGGATTTTTCAAGTCGCGCTTAAGCGGCTGGCCACAGAACCCCGAGAAACGGTCATCATCGGCGACAAGATTCGCACAGATATTCTCGGGGGTGCAATTTTGGGGATGAAGGCTATCTTGCTTGAGCGAAGACTCCGAACGACGATCGAGAATGGTCAACATTATGTGGATGCGATCATTTCCTCGCTGGCTGATGTATCCAGGACAAAGATTTGGAGCGAACTGTGCTGACAATGCGCGCTGACTCGCCCGCGTGGCGGTGGGACCAAGTGTTGCTGGAGCCAGAATTCAGCTCACTGATTCCGGAAGACGGGATTGTCGGGTTCTTGAAATCCGGTATTGCTGAGATAGGTAGACGCGGTCTTGATATTGGATGTGGAAACGGCAGGCACACCCTGGCGGCTCTAGGGTGCGGATTTCAGATGGCTGCTGTGGATATTTCTATCACTGCTCTTTCTAATACTGGAAAGCTGGTCCGCGAGCATGGACATGATGCGCTTCTCCTTGCCGCTTCGATGGACGCCCTGCCATTTGAGGACGAAGTCTTTGATTTCGTCATGTCTTTCTGTGTTCTCAATCACGGTGAGAAAACCCAGTTTCTCGGGGCTCTGTTAGAGAGCTTTCGCGTCCTTAGGACGGGCGGAATGGCCTACGGCTTTGTAATGACACAAGATGATCCCCGGTTTGGGCATGGTGTCAATGCTGGAGAAAACTGCTATGTCTTCACTGAGGGTTTGGAAGCTGGAATTCCGCATTATTTTCCTGAGAGGCGGCAGCTCCTCGATGTGCTTAGCAGACTCGGCCATGTGGTCAAGTTCAATCCTGTGCGTTGTGACGCAGAAGAGATTAGACGCATTCACCCAATTGCGTCGTATTCTGCACATGTCGAATTTGTCGTTCAAAAGAGGCGTGCGCGCTTATCGCGGTGACAACCGTCGGTAGAAGTGAAGTCCGTTTGCTCCCCGTCAGCCAAAGTGAGACTCTTGAGACTGGAAGGCGAAGCTACGGTTTGGAGTTGGAGTCACCACAAAACGGGGTAAGACTGCGCAACGGTCTGAGCACCGGAGAGGTTGTGAGCAGCAGATGCATCAATCGCAGCATCGAAGGAGACTTGGGCCTCCCGTTGCGTCAGAAACTGGGCTTGCCGAGAGGTTCGCGGAACGAACGACCGAAAGTGAAGCGGCCAGACCTATCTCACTGAAGGGGTTCACCCCAGGTGCGTGTAGGCAAATTTGTAGCGGTGAAAGCACTCTACATCAACAAGCTTCAATAAAGCTCAATATGCTCGGACGTAATTCATGACTGGTCAGTACGATGGAAAGCATTGAATCCAGGAGGCTTAGCGAAAACGGCTGAATCGGGTTCGGGATACCTGGAGCTATCTTCTTAGTACATACTTTATCCTCCCTAGAATCAGCAAGTTACATTCTAAGCTTGTGGAACCTTGTTGATCCTTGAGGAACTCCCGTCTACAAATTTGACTACAGCCAGCTGCGATTCCCGCGGAACCAATTCCCGAAGCCATTGAAAACAAGCGGTCCCTAAGGGGCACAGCTGCCGCCCGACCACCTGGGTTTGCACCATGGGCCCCACCTGCATTGCAAAGGAATGATCTGTTGACAGCCCCTTGAGAAGGCCGAAAACACTTGACTCTGACGAAGCAGATGCTAGTTTTGCGATACCAATGCTCTTTACGCTCGGAAGATCGGAGCGACCGCTTTCGCTGTGCACCACCCGCCCTGCAATTAGTTGGCATGCGGATGCGACATGAAAAGATACCGCGCGGTACTGCCTAGCGACGTTCTTAAAGAATGGGATCCAAACTCGAATCCTTACGGAGACGTGTTTACTCCCGGTCTCATCTTCGAACGCATCGAAGCGATCCTTCACCAAATTACTGATATTGAAGAGTTCGCTCGTCTTGCGCGCTCAGGCAATGGCTCTCATGCGGCAGCCGCAGTTGATGCTGTTAGTAAAGCGGCTGAAATCTCTCAGCTCTTTCGCACTCACAATGCTCTCTGTCGCCATTGGATAACAGATCATAAGGCCACAGATCTCATCGCGCCGAGATGGCGAGAGGACCCTCGCCTCTCTAACGTTACTGAGGACGTGGTCTCTCTTGCACTTGCGGGCCGTACACCGTTGTTGCTATGTAGCGCGATTGAAGCGATGGAAATCGAAAGCTACAGCGGATACGGACCGGATACTAAGATCAGCCTCCCAGTCTCAATGTTATCGCTGGCAAGATTCTTGTTGCCTCTCCTGAAAGCAAACCGCTGTGTCCTTTGGCCGTCTCATGAAACTATTGAGACGTGCATGTTGGAACCCGACGACGTGGAACTGAGGTATGAACTTGGGAATGTCGGTAAATGCGTCGAAGACGCATGGGCTAGCAACGAGCATGACCTCCTGCGGATGCTTCCACTTTCGACAGAAGATGTATTTGCCGTAAATGGGGTAAGGCCTTTGTTGTTGGGTCCGGGTATTGGGTGGGCCACGATTGTTGATGAGCACCAGCATAACTACACGCTTTATCAGAATGCAGTTGCCCGCTTATGTGACACGATTAGGAGTGCGAAGAGCGAATCTGCTATCAGGTATGCATTCCTCGAGTTTGAAAGTGGTATTGCAGACTTGCAGGTACGGTATGACCGACTGCAACGCAACCTCCGCTGGAAGGGAATCGAAGTAACTGTCGGCCTGGTTGCTACTGTTCTGTCCTTGTCTGTGCCTGGAATCGCGGAGCAGCTGAGGGTCATTGCAGGGTCAGCAACCGTATGGCAGGTGTAGTGCACCCCTCTAGAACTGGACAGAGCTGATTGTTAGGATCAGGGCCTCCGCCAGGAGGCGAAAATGGGAAGAAGGCCGAAGGTCCAGAGAACCGCCGAAGAGAAGTTGGCAATCGTCATGGAAGCCGTGAAGAGCGGCAATGTGGCTGAGACTTGCCGTAAGCACGAGATCTCTCCCACGCTGTTTTACCGCTGGAAGGACGAGATGGAACAGGGCGCTCTGGCTGCGCTTGGGGGGAGGAGCGCAGCCGCGCGGCCCGACGCAGAGCAGGCCAAGCGCATCAAGCAGTTGGAGCGTGCCCTGGGCCGTTCCCATCTGCAGATCGAGATCCTAAAAAACGTGCTGGGCGAGTGAGCTGCGGGCAAGCACATTCGCAAGCACGGCAGTTCGTAGCCCAGGGCTGTCAGGCGACGCTGGTGGCCGAAACCATCGGCATCAGCCGTTCCAGTCTGTACTACATACCGCAGCCGCGTTCGTCGCGAGCGGACCGTCAGCTCGACAGCCAGATCGTCGAGGCCTGTGGCGCCAAGCCGGCCTACGGTTATCGCCGGGTGGCCTGGTGGATGCAGCGCAAGCAGGGCTTGCAGGTCAACGGCAAACGCGTGTTGCGGGTGATGCGCGAGCGCGGTCTGCTGGTGACGCCGCGGCGCTTGCGGGCGCGGCGCAGAAAGGAGTGGAGCCGCATCATGGCCGAGATGCCCAATCAACTCTGGCAGACCGACATGACCAAGGTCTGGGCCGGCCCCAGTGGCGGCTGGGCCTACCTGGTCTCGGTCATCGACTGCTGTACCCGCGACATCGTGGGCTGGGACCTGAGCCTGCGTTGCCGTACCGTGGAGGCTATCGCCGCCGTGGAGCGCGCCGTGCTGGAAACCATGACGGCAGGCTCGCGTGGTTCCGGCCTGGTGCTCAACACCGACAACGGCACCCAGTTCACCTCCACCCGCTTCCTGGAAACGCTCGCGCGACTCGGCATCACTCACCGCCGCACCGCCTTTAATCACCCGGAAGGCAACGGCATGATCGAACGCTTTCACCGCAGCTTGAAGGAGGAAGAAATCTGGCTCAGTGAGTACCGCAGTCTGGAGGAAGCAAGACAGTCGATCGGCCGCTGGATCGAGGAGTACAATCACGACCGTCCCCACAGGGCGCTCGGCAACCGCACACCCGGCGAAGCCCGCGCGGGCTTCGCACAACCTCAACCCCTAACAAAAACCCAGGCCCTGACTGTCTAGTTTAGAAGGGTGCACTACACAGGGGCTGTCTTACCTTCGTCAATCGCAGGAGCTAGCAGAGCCGGAAAGTTCTCCTTATTGGTTTCCTTGGTATGCCAGAAGAGTGCTGGCGGATGCAACCCAGGGTCCTACAGGACGGTCTTAGCAGCGCTCCTGATCGGTTCCCGGAAGACTGTACCACTTGGAATGTTAGTCTTTTTGTCGAAGCGAGCTTCGGAAAGAGCAAGCGCAATGCCTAGACCTCTGTTACTGACTCTGGTTTCGAATCGTGAATTCTGTGGTTCATGCGAGGAACGTCCGGGACGGTTGCGAGTGGGACTGTCTCAATGATGGGGTTCACTCAATGCGACTGTAGTCGATTTTGTAGCGGTGAAAGCACTCTGCATCAACAGACTTCAATAGAGATCAATATGCTCGGACGTAAATTTCACCCTATCAACGAGATGGAAGTGGTTGAATCCAGGAGGCTTAGCGAAAACAGATGAATCCGGTTCGGGACCAGGGGGTCGGAGGTTCAAATCCTCTCTCCCCGACCAATGTTTTCAATAAGATACAGACGTTTTGAAATCCAAGGAATATCCGCTGTAGGCAAATTTGTAACTGTGAGATCCTCAGAGTTCAATAACCTCAACTTCTTTGCGTCTCTCCGTCGCGCATTCGCTCGATCTCCGGATGAGTGTCGCCATAAAAGTATGATCTAGGGGATTCCAGAAAGTCCCGTTATTCGGGCCTTATGCCCGGGACCCAGATCACTCTGTTTTCGCGTATGAAGAAATGGCTTTGGCAAGGGTCGGAGCGCAACCAGATCGACGGGTGCAGTGAGATTCTCTTGCCACTGAGTTTCAAGGACCAGTAGGGATCGCGACCGGCGATAAGATTCACATCTATGCGGCGCTTGCAGCGACAGGGACAGCTTATAACCAGCCGCCGCTCCAAGCCACCTCTTCGGACGACGTAGATGTCCGCACCAGGATCTGAGGGAATTTCGGTCATTGACTCCACAACAAGAACTCGGACAAAGCGGCGTCTTCGTCGAACTCGTCTCCACCAGACCTTGATCTTCCGGAAGATCATTCTGGCCTCCAGGTTTGGTCAAGGAACCGATGCTGGTCACCTCTGCAAACTAGTTCTGGCTTGGCACAAATGCATCCGGGAGTGCGTACAGCGCCAGGTTTTCGAATGACCGTTTGATCGACCTGCATCACCAGTTCGCCGAGGCTGTAATCGTTGCCCTTGTATCCGGTTAAGCGATGCAGCATTTCGCCAACTGCCATCGCGGCGCACGCGGTTGTAAAAACGATTACTGCGGGCTCCTCCCCCGGAAGCTCGGGTATGTATCCTTCTAGGCGGCGTCGCCCGGCTTCCTCTGGAGCCAGTTCTTCTATTGCTTGATCGGCGACCCCCTGTGCCGTGATCTGGCCGCGGCAGTACAGACATGGCAAACCGGGCATCAGGGTGGTCACCCGAGCAGTGATTGAGCGGATTAGGCCATCTTTGGAGTCGATCTTAACTCCCAGGTCAAATACCGGGATGGCGTATTCGATTGCCAATAGGGTGAGGGCAGAACGGCCCCAGTAGTCATCCGTGCAACCGAACACGATGTCGCATTCGCGAAAACGCTTTAGCACTGAGGCATAGGTAATGGGGTGGTCTATCGCCTCTACCTTAGTAGGTAGACCGATGTGGCGAGCAAGGCGGGAGACCAGCGCAGTTTTTGGCAGACCTACGTCATCGACCTCAGAGCCGTACACCCGGCTGATGTTGGAACGGTCAAGGGCTTTCCCGTCAGCTACTATCAGCCTTCCGACACCGAGGCGGATCAGTTGTTCAATGACTGCGGAACCAGTACCCCCCGCACCAGCAACGCCTACTGTCAAGCCTTGGAGCATGGGAAGGATGTCTCGGCCGAATGCGCGTACCTCACGATCGTGGAAACTGATGTCGATATTTCGGGCAAAGCCTTCTCGGGGATAGAAATGAAATCGCCTGCCAATGACGCGGATGAGGTCGATAGGCTTTGTTGTTTCATCTCTCTCCCAAATCCGTCCACAAGGTCGGACTGGATCACTGAGCACTAGACTTGCATGTGCGGCGCCAAGCGTGGTAATTCGGTTGTAGGCCGTCCGAAACAGCCCGGGTTCTTCTCGGTCATCTTGATTCGAGTGACCGGGTACCTCTCGTGGATGGGAATGGACGAACACGAATGCGGCCTGCTCCCGTTCTGCACGCTTGAGCACCGGCAAGAATGAACGGGCCGGAATCGTCAGGTGAGATCGCGCCTGATCCAGCAGCTCAGCATCCAGTACAGGAATGACCTGTCGGACCAATAGCCTAAGCTCCCTCTCGCTTTGCGAAAGGCCGCAAAGAAGGTACGCAGCGCGCTCGAGTCCTTGGTTGTGGCCAAATAGATGCGCACCTAGCGCCGCGTATTGGTCCTCCAAGAATGTGAGAGTGTGCCTCATCAGAGACCTTTTTGGAGTTCCCACTTAATCGCACCGAGATAGGTCTTGAGATTGTCAACGCCCGGCCGCCAGAGCTTGCCGTCAAAGTGGCGCGACCATCGCTGCCATTGGCGGTCCTGGTAGGTGACATCAAACGTCTCGCAAGCCTGAGGATAGCCGCCAGTCGCGGCTCGTCTCACATGCGGGAACGTCCAGAACATGTCGGGTCGCGCCATTGGAAAGTTCGGCGGCAGTCTTAACAGCAACTCCACCCGGTTCGGCGTGTACGCCGACGGCAGGATGTACTCTTTTATCACTAGATGAACGAGACCGTCAGGCTGCGAAACGGTGTACTGGTAGCCTTTCTGATGCAGGTAAGCCAAGTCTTCTTGAGCCAGCAACTCTGACGGGGTGACGACTGTGCTCACTGCAGCGCCCCAGGAGTGATTTGCCCGATGCTGGAGTAGAACTTCTCGTGCTTGCGTACACGGACCACCGTCGCATCATTGGCAATTGGTGGATCTTCCTCCGGTCCTTCGACTTCGCGATAGAGGGTGTAGCCAGCCAGTACCTGACCTAGGATGTAGAGTGCCGCGCCGGTTGTTTCTCGCGGGGAATCGATGTGCTTATTGTCGATGACGATTTCGACCTCCAGCCGCGGCTTACCGGCCTCTGAATAGAACTTCTCACCCTCATGCAGGTGAATTTCTGTCCCATCGTGCGGAATTGGCCTGTCATCCTCGTGGCCCTCCATTTCTTCGTACAACGTCTGGTCCGCCCCGAGGCCCGCTAAGGTGTATAGCGCCTCACATCTGGTAGGGGTGGGCGATTCAAAATGCTTGTGATTGATCGTAATCTTCGCAAGCTTGTGTTGATGTTCGTGCTCTGACATTCGAGTTTTCCTTTCCGCCTCGGTCTGGGTGCTTCCGGAGCAAGGCAACGAGTATCGGTTTCCACGCGCTTCGCGTTCTACAACTATCCAACGAGCGGGAGGCCGCGGGGGGTCCGTCCATCGAGAAACAGGTGGCTGAGGTAACCCACCCCAAGAAAGAACGCGACGAACCTCTCTTCTGGCGCCAGCTGCACGGAGGGTCTGTGGAGAGAGTGCAATCCCTTTGCAATTGAACCGCCAGCTAGAAGGCTGTGCGCGAAACTCCTATGATTGGGGTGTACTGCAGGTTCAATCAGGTCAGGTGCAGCAGCACCTCCCGCGCTTATCAGCCCCGCCAGAACGGCTTCACCGAAGGACGCAGTTGTCTTGGTCAACAGCCGAAGCCCGAGATATGTCCCGACTCCCGCAATGAATCCGATCGTTACGTGCTCCGCGCAGTTTGCCATCGCCACCTCCGGAAAATCCTCACGCCGCCTTGGGAAGTCCCTGCCAGCTCGCCTGGGACCACTCAAACACGACGACGGAGGACGTTCTTCCAACTTCATTGGCCGCTCCAACTGCAGCAGCAAGCGCAACATCCAGCGTGACGTTTGTGTCGCGCACAACGTAGGTTCCGGTTGGCAGGTTGTAGAGGACACCATTGCCTCCCCTGATCGTCCGCGAGTACCCCTTCTTCAACATCGTGGCATGGAGCTTCTCGTAGTCCTCGTACGAGGCGCTGTGCAGTTCGACCCTGGCAATGAAATTCGCCATTTTTCAGCTTGCCTTTCTGTCGCTCCCGGGTCTAAAGTAACTGCTGGAAGACCGGTCGCTTATTTACGATGAGCATAACCGGTTCCAATTTGACTGTCAACACTTTTTTACAACTGGTTGCCAATGGCGGACGGAACACAGATCGATCTCACGAGATTAGGTCAGGGTCTTCGAAATCTGCGTCTAGGGAAGGGCTGGAGTCTTGCGGAGCTGTCTGAGAAGTCAGGCGTCTCTAAGGCCTATATTTCCGATTTGGAGAACGGCACAGCTGGGAGACCGAATATTCAATATGTGTACGCGATCTCGATGGCCTTGGAAGTCACGTTAGATGCATTAGTTGACACCGCTGGTGCTCAGTCCCAGCGCCGAACGGCACACAAGCAGGAAGACGTGCCCCCTGGACTTCGTGAATTGCAGGCGGACCTCGAATTGACGGAAGAAGATGTACAGAAGTTGGCACAAGTGAATTTTCGGGGTCATCGGCCCCGTGACAAAGAGGGATGGCGTTTCTTGCTGGAGGCCCTGCGTATGCTGAGTCAACGGCCGAATCAGAAGCCTTAGACATGGAAACTGTTCGCGCTGGCGGCCGCAAGTATTCCGATCCTGATGTTCTCGCCCTCATTCGCGCTGGCGGCGGACTCGCTGATCCGCGTTCGTTGGTCCTCAACCAAGCGACGCGTCTCGTCGAGAAATATAGGGTCTTTGAGCATTCTCGGGTCACGCCCCGCGAGCGATTAGTGCATCTTGCTTCGATGGTCGGGCTCACGATTGTACCCATGAGCCTTGAACGCCGAAAGGATGAGAGCAGGGACGCAGTGTTGATCCCGAAAGTTTCCGGCGGAGGGGGCAAAGGACAGGTCTTCTTCAACCCGGATCGTCCCGATGGCCGGGTTAACTTCACTATTGCGCATGAAATCGTTCACACTTTTTTCCCGGTGACCGCTGGCGGGGCTCGATTTCGAGAGATGAACGAACCCGACTCGCGAGAAGCGCGAGAGCTTGAGAACCTCTGTGACCTCGCGGCAGCGGAGTTGCTCATGCCTGCAGATGATTTTCGGCGTGAGATACGCGGAAACTGGTCCCTTTCGCAGGTGGCGCGGCTCTCTGAACGCTTTGGTGGATCGTTCGAAGCCACAGCGTTTCGTCTTGCCACTGCCCATCCAGACATCGCAGCAGCGGGGCTCCTCAGATTTCGATACAAGGTGGGCGAGCAGCGGGCGATAGAAGCCGAAGCGCTTCAGGGCAAACAGGGCACGCTTTTTGGCGGTTCCAAAGCAAAGAAGTCAGGAACCGCAGAACGCAAGTACCGCCGCCAGAGCTTCCACATTTCCGATTCATTTCCGGATGACTGGATTGTGAGGTGGAACAAGTCGTTCGAGAAATCATCTGTCGTTTATAGTGCTGGGCAGACCGAGGACTTATTGCGCGGCCAGGAGGGACTCCCCTCAGCTTCTCATGTTGGAGGCACGCTTGAAGTACAGCGGGCGCCCTATCAGCGTGAAAACGCGAACACAGAGCACCCCGACCTAATCTTCTTCTGGGTGTTCTCGCCACATCTGAGACAGAATTGAGTGCGCTGGCAGAGGACGCGAACTCGCGACGCACTAATTTCCTAATTGCGAAGCCACCCCAAACAGCACGACATCGAAGCACCTGGCGTCTACACGAGCGAGGAAATCTCCACCACAGAGACGCCCACATCAAAGCAGCAAGCTCACCCGGGGCCGGCGTATTCGCCTGAAATCGTGCGGCATGGCGTCTGAGCGCCGATCTAGGCTTCTTGGTCTGAAGCCAAGCAGCGGTATTCCAAGCAGCCCAGCGATCAACTCTGGACGAGTGGCACTCGCAGACGTATGATTTGGGGGATTCCAGAGAATCCATAAGGCCTTCATTCTTGAAGCGTTACGGTGCTCATTATGATTTCGCGCGGGAGCACAGATCAAGAATTTCAACCTGACTCTCTGGGTGATGGATGTGCCACACGTCGATGCCAAATCAACGACCGACAACACAGCATCCCTTATCTGAATGGCTGACCCGGAAGCGATTGATCGACACTAAGCTCGCTGAATCGGGCTGGAAAGTCGTGCCATTTGACGAGCGCAAGCCCCTGGCGGAGCGGGATTGCTGTGCAATCGAAGAGTTCCCGACTGGGAGCGGACCTGCAGATTATGCGCTTTGTGTTGGCGGGCAGATTTTGGGTATCGTCGAGGCGAAGAAACTGACGCTTGGACCTCAAAATGTGCTCTCCCAGGCAGAACGATATTCCAGAGGAGTGAGCCAACCCGGGACTGGGTTCGGCGAGTTTGGTGTTCCTTTTCTGTATTCCACCAACGGGGAAGTGATTTGGTTCCATGATGTACGCCACCCTCTCAACCGTTCGCGCCAGATAACACGCCTTCATACCCCTGATGCATTGCGTGAGTTCACGACCCGCAACATAGAACGCGCAACTGCGCAGCTCGCGGCGATTCCTAATAGCAACACAAAGCTGCGCCTCTATCAACGCGAGGCAAACGAAGCCACCGAAAAGGCGATTGCCGACCGCAAGCGCATCATGCTTCTGGCAATGGCAACGGGAACCGGAAAGACTTTCACGCTGGTCAATGAAGTTTATCGACTGATGAAATCAGGCGTTGCCCGTCGCATTCTGTTCCTTGTGGACCGGCGGGCGCTAGCCGCACAAGCAGTCCGCGCGTTCGCCTCTTTTGAGGCTGAGCAGGGTCTCAAGTTCGACAAAGTCTACGAAGTTTACAGTCAGCGCTTCCAAAAAGAAGATTTCGGGGAAGATGAGAAGTTCGATCCGAAGGTACTGCCTTCCTCCTATCTGCTCTCCCCAAAGTCCGGCAGCGCCTTTGTGTACGTTTCCACGATCCAAAGAATGACGATCAATCTTTTTGGCCGCGATGCGGTGTGGGGCGGCGAAGAGGAGATTGAAGACGACGCCGAGAAGCTCAACATCCCGATTCACGCTTTCGATTTAATCGTCGCCGACGAGTGTCACAGAGGGTACACCTCGTCTGAGGCCGCGATATGGAGGAAAACCCTCGATCACTTCGACGCAATCAAGATTGGCTTGACCGCCACGCCCGCCGCGCATACAACCGCGTATTTCAAAGACATCGTCTACCGCTATGAATACGAAAGGGCCGTGCGCGAGGGCTATCTCGTTGACTACGACGTGGTCAAAGTGAAGTCCAACGTCCGCATGAAGGGCATTTTCCTCAAAGAAGGCGAAGAGGTTGACGTTGTAAACCCACAGACAGGCTCCAAGAAGATGGATGTTCTGGAGGATGAACGGGAATTCGACAGCGCCTCAGTGGAGCGCGAGATTACCTCGCCTGACTCAAACAGGAAGATTCTTCAAGAGATTAACCGCTACGGTCTTGAGCATGAAACACGGTACGGACGATTCCCGAAGATTCTGATCTTCGCCGTAAACGACTTGCCTCACACATCCCACGCCGATCAACTGGTGGACATCGCCAGAGACGTATTCGGTCGCGGGGACTCGTTTGTGCAGAAAATCACGGGCAGCCCCACCGTGGACCGCCCATTGCAGCGAATCCGGGAATTTCGCAACCGGCCAAATCCCGGTATCGCCGTATCCGTGGACATGATGACTACCGGTGTTGATATTCCCGACCTCGAGTACATCGTGTTTCTGCGGCCAGTGAAATCGCGCATTCTTTTCGAACAGATGCTCGGGCGTGGCACCCGCAAAGGCGAGAAGTTTCCCGATAAGTCGCATTTCGTCGTTTTTGACTGTTTCGACGGGACCCTCTTTGAATACTTCCGCCAGGCCACTGCGATGACGGCGGACGAACCGCCGTCGCCCACGAAGACCATCTCAGAGATTATTGATGACATCTGGGCGAATCGAGACCGGGACTACAGCATTAAATGCCTGGTCAAGCGGCTTCAAAGAATCGACAAGGAAATGCATGGCGACGCTCGCGGAGACTTCGCCGCATTTATTCACGATGGTGATATCGCCGCCTACGGCAAGAATCTCTGGAGCGCACTGAAGAAGGACTTTGCCGGCTCGATGTCCTTGCTCCGAGACAAGAACTTCCAGCGACTACTTCAGGATTACAAACGCAAGGAAAGGGTCTTCCTGGTCTCGTACGCAACACAGGACCAAGTGTCTTCCGAGTGGCTGGTCAGGGGCCTGGATGGGAAGGAGTACAAGCCTGAGGACTATCTGGTCGCATTTTCGGAGTTTGTGAAGTCGCACGAATCAGACATCGAGGCGATTGGGATTCTCTTGAAGCGTCCGCAATACTGGAGCCCGGAAGCGCTCAAAGCGCTCCGCGACAAGCTCGCCGCTGCGCCGCCGAGGTTTACCGTGGAGAATCTTCAGAGGGCGCACGAGATTAGAGAAAAGAAGGCATTGGCCGACATCATTTCAATGGTCAAGCACGCGGCAGACCGTCAGAGCCCACTGTTCAATGCGGCTGAGAGGGTTGACCGCGTAATTGCCGAGATAGTCGCGACACAATCGTTTACAAAGGAACAGAAAGAGTGGCTTGAACGTATTCGTACACACTTGCAGGAGAACCTGTCCATTGACCGGGAGGACTTTGAGAGCCAGCCTGTGTTCTCGGATTATGGCGGCTGGGGCCGCGCGGAGCAGGTCTTCCAAGGACATCTGCCGCAACTCATTAACGAAATCAATCGGATAATCGCAGCATGAGTGACATCGTTCAAAAACTCTGGGGCTTCTGCCATACGCTCCGGCACGACGGGGTTGATTATGGCGACTATATTGAACAACTGACATATCTGCTTTTCTTGAAGATGGCAGAAGAGAAGGGCGCGACGGTTCCCAAAGGCTGTAGTTGGGATACGCTAAACGACCTTGCCGGAACCGAACTTACCGACCAGTACAGCGAAATCCTGCGGACACTGCGCGAATCTCCTGGACTCCTAGGAGCGATTTTCACGCAGGCCACTTCGAGGTTTAACAATCCTGTGAACCTCCGCCGCTTGATCGACATGATCGATGAGGAGGAGTGGTCATCGCTCGATGTGGACGTGAAGGGTGCCGTCTTTGAGGGCCTGCTCGAAAAAGCTGCCAGCGAGGGCAAGAAGGGCGCGGGACAATATTTCACGCCGCGCCCTCTAATTCAGTCTATCTGTCGAGTGATGAAGCCCGATCCGCGAGAAAGGAAAGAGTTTACGATTGCCGACCCTGCTTGCGGAAGCGGCGGGTTCCTTGTTTGCTCCTACGAGTGGCTCGTCGCTGAGAGCAAAGGCGTATTTGACCGAGCCGACGCTAAGCGCATCCGCACGCAGACATATTTCGGCCAGGACCTCGTGGCGCGGCCGCGGCGTCTTGCGTTGATGAACCTGTATCTGCATGGAGTGGAACCGCACATTTACCTGGGCGACACGCTGTACGAGCCAGATCGCGGCGAGCGCTACGATGTTGTGCTCACAAATCCGCCGTTCGGGACGAGGGGCGCGAACCAGGCACCAGACCGTGACGATTTCACCATTGAGACGAGCAACAAGCAGTTGAATTTTGTGCAACACGTGGTGAACGCGCTGAAACCGGGCGGGCGTGCCGCGATGGTACTGCCTGACAACTGCCTCTTTGAAGCCAAGGCAGGCGAAGTCTTCGAGATTCTGATGCAGGACTGCAATCTGCATACGGTGCTGCGTCTTCCACGCGGGACCTTCACGCCGTACAGTCAGGGTATCAAAGCAAACGTCATTTTCTTTCAGAAGGGATTTGCGACCGAGAACGTGTGGATCTTCGATGCTCGTTCCAACGTGCCGGGTATCACCAAGAAAGATCGCCCGCTGACACCCGAGCATTTCACCGAGTTTGAGAAGGCTTATGGCAAAGACCCAAACGGTCAAAGTAAGCGAACAGCTGGGGGAGAGACGGGACGCTTCCGCCGCTTCACGCTTAAGGAAATCAAAGATCGTGGCTATAAGCTAGATGTTACTTGGCTGAAAGATGATTCTCTTGATAACGACGACGATGCCCTTGAACCTCAGGAACTTGCTGTCGAAGCTATTGGGGAGCTCGAACTTGCGGTGAAGGAACTCCGCGATCTCCTAGAACTGGTCGAAAAAGAGGAAGGCATCGAGCAATGAATGATCCGCACCCTTCCGGTTGGACAACCGCGTACATTTCGGACCTAACAGTTGCTTTGGAATCCGGTTCTCGGCCGCGTGGTGGTGTTCGTGGTGTCGAGAGTGGCGTTCCGAGCATTGGCGGTGAGCACCTCCAATATGATGGCTCGTTTGACTTTTCCTCCATCAGGTACGTCCCACGCGACTTTGCCGCTCGGATGACAAGAGGTCACATTCAGACCAACGATATTCTCATTGTCAAAGACGGAGCAACTACAGGAAAGATGTCATTTGTTGATAGCTCTTTCCCGTATCGTGATGCCGTGGTGAACGAGCACGTCTTTGTCTGCCGCCTCACCCACCAACTTGAACCACGCTTCGTGTTCCATTTCCTCTCATCTAACGAGGGCCAGCAGCGACTCCTAGACAATTTTCAAGGCTCAGCCCAGGGTGGCATAAATCAGTCGTTCGCCGCGAACACCGAGATTCCCGTTGCTCCGCTTCCTGAGCAGATACGAATCGTCTCCGCTTTGAATACCCTTCTGCCAAGAGTCGTCGGCGTGCAGCAGCGCTTGGCGCGAGTTCCCAGGGTGATGAAACAGTTCCGACGATCGGTTCTTTCCGCTGCCTGCTCCGGACGCCTTACCGCTGATTGGAGGGAGAACCATCCAAGCGTTGAGCCTGCCAATGAACTTTTCGAGACGATTACGGCGACGCGAAAACGAAGTTACGAGTCTGACTGCAGTGACGCTGTAGCGATGGGCAAGCGAAGACGCAAGAATCCAAATTCGAACGAGCGTTCGCGCAACCTAATAGGCGAGCTACCAGAAATTCCGGACACGTGGCACTATTACAGGCTTGAGGAACTTTGTCATCTAGTCACAGATGGGACCCACAGAACGCCGACCTACCAGGCCAAAGGCATTCCCTTCTTGTCCGTGAAGAATGTGCGTCCCTTCTTGGTCCGCGACTCGGACGTCAAGTTCATCAGCCAGAAGGAGCACAAACAGATAAGCGCACGATGCAATCCAGAAAGCGGCGACATCCTCTACACAAAGATCGGTGCGACGTTCGGATATGCAGCACTCGTCAATGTTGACTATAGCTTCAGTATCTTCGTCAGTCTTGCGTTGCTGAAACCCGTCACCCCCCATGTGAATAGTGCCTTTACCGAAATAGTGATGAACTCCGACATCGTCTTCTGCCAAGCTCGCGAGAGAGTCTCCGGTATCGGCACACCGGACCTTCATCTTGTTGAGATACGAGATTTTCGAATCCCGCTGCCTCCAAAGAAAGAACAACAAGAGATTGTTCGACGTGTCAGAGCCCTGTTTGCCCTAGCCGACCAAATTGAGGCGCGATATCGAGAGGCCCGTAAGCGAGTGGACGGCCTTCCACGGTCGATTCTCGCCAAAGCGTTCCGTGGTGATCTTGTACCAACTGAGGCCGAACTCGCCGAGGCAGAAGGGCGCTCATTCGAATCCGCAGAAGAGCTGCTGCAGCGCATTCAGTCAAGCAAAACTACCCAGCCCAAGAAGAAGTACGGCACTAATCGCCCTCGTTCTCACGGTAGGCCCTCTGGGCCCACGAATGGCGAGTGAAAGTGATAAAGCCATTTCGTCGCTTCCTCTAAGTTTGACGGACCGTGATTACGGTCTGTGCGTCAATGAGGAAGCGGCGAAAAAACTCTATCTTCTATGTCACCGGTCAGACTGTTGTGTGCGAAATAGGCCACCGCAGGTGCGGCCGCGTCGAAGATGCTCATCGAGTATCTCTCGGCTTCCCACATTCTTCGCCTCCGTCCCAATCGTGGCGACAGTTCCGGGTAGCGAGCGGCGATCACGGTGGCGATTTGATATTTGTTCTGATTGTTGTCGGGAAACGCCGTACGCACAGAATCACCAGCTATTGGCCGCACGGGAGTCTCGCGGTGCTGCGCCAGGGTCGCAATTCGGCGGGCCATCCTTTTGAGTGCCTGTCCCTCGCCAAAATGCTGGACGGCCAGTTTTGGGCCGTCTCGGCAACCAGTAAGCCTTGTTCAGGCAGTGTGGATTCGGGGTTTGACTCCGTAGCTGGCGGACTTGATCGAGTTGATTTTGTAGCGAAAGCGTCGTGTAGACGGGGATATCCCGGGGGCTCAAGAGCGCATGGGACGACAGATCTCAAGCCGCGAGATCGTACCGATGATGCAGCCCGCCCAGCCGTGATCGGGACAAGACGTGCTTCGCCTCGTGAGTGCTCGCGGCCTCGCGCCTCAATGGCGTTGCCTTCGCAAGTCCCAGGTGCGTGCGGTCTTCGTGATAGTAGCAAACGTAATCTGACAGAAGCCGCTTCAGGTGACGCTCACTCAACGCAATCACGTGATCCAACAAGTCCCGCCGACAGCTTCCCACCCAGCGCTCCGCAACTCCGTTCTGCCAGGGACTGCGGAACGAGGTCCGAATCGGCTTGCAGCCCAGCGATCTCACCGCGGCGATCACGTCAGAACCGAATTTCGTGTCGCGATCAAAGACCAAGTACCTCGTGGCGGAATCGTAAGGAAACGCCTCACGCAATTGCTGCACCACCCAAGCCTCGGTGGGGTACCGGGTGACGTTGAAGTGCAGGATGCGACGCCGGTCATGGGCAATGATGAAGAAGCCGTACAGAACGCCAAAGGTGACCGTGGGCACGGTGAAGAAATCCATCGCGGCAATCGCCTCGCGGTGGTTCCGCAGGAATGCACGCCAGCGATTGCCTGGTTCCGGGTCTCTCGGAGCACGCTGCACCCAGCGTGAGACGGTTCGTTCGGAAACATCGAAGCCAAGCATCTGCAGTTCCCCGTGGATGCGGGGTGCGCCCCAGGTGGGATTGTCAGCCACCATCTGGAAGATGAGTTCACGCAGCTCTTTGCTGATGCGTTTCCGGCCGAAGGCAATTCTGTGGCGCGAAAGCCAAGCCCAGTACAGGCGGAAACCGGCGCGATGCCAACGGATCACGGTTTCCGGGGTGACCAGCACCAGCGCCTGCTTCCAGCCAAGCCAGAACCACCGTGCCACGACCCAGAACACCCTGTCGAGAGCGGAGAGCCTGGGCTTGGGACGGCGCCGCTTCAAGGCCGCGAGCTGCTGCCGCAAGGCCAGGTTCTCCAGCAGCAGTTCTTTGCGGGAGTAGACCAGCCGAATGGCCGACTCGGCAAGCAGCTTCAAGAGGCGAAACATACCTCAATTTGTAGCAGAATCGCGTTGCGGTGGACACGTTCTAAATTGCTGATTTCAGAGTAGATTACAATCTTGGCGAATGACAACACCGCTGTGCCTGACGCCGCTATCGTTGCGTGAAATAACAGCGGGCGAAATTTTTCATTTGCACCGTCCCTCTCCGATGTGTACCTTATAAGGTGCATATAGCCGAAGGCGCCTACAGGATCTGTTCGTGACCGGAACTCCTCAGAAACATATCGAGGCCATCTTCTACCGGACTGAATCCGGTGGAGAGCCGGTGCGCGACTGGCTGAGGACTCTGCGCAAAGAAGAGCGCAAGCGGATTGGGCAGGACATCATGACGGTCGAATTCGGCTGGCCCGTTGGCATGCCGGTCTCGCGGCCTCTCGGCCAAGGACTTCATGAGGTCAGGACCGACCTGCCGGGAAACAAGATCGCGCGAGTACTTTTCTATATCGACCGGCTGAACCGCATGGTTCTCCTACATGGATTCATCAAGAAGACCGCCAAGACACCGGAAGACGACTTAGAACTTGCACGCGCCAACAAAGCCAAACACCAGCGAGGACTGAAATGAGCAGTACCAAGAGATTCGATCACAGCGGCTCGACTTTTGACAGCTTTCTCGAAGAAGAGGAGATTCTTGCCGCAAGTGAAGCGGTTGCGCTCAAGAGGCTGATTGCCTGGCAGATCGAACAGGCGATGGCCGAAAAGAAGATTACGAAAAACGCCATGGCCAAGCGGCTTTCCACCAGCAGGACGCAAATCGACCGGCTGCTTGATCCCGCGCATGTCGGCGTGAGCATCGAAACCGTTGCCCGTGCCGCAAAGGTCGTCGGAAAGCGCGTGACGTTCCAGGTGGTTGATGAGGCTGTCATCCAGCGCCGAGCGACCAAAGCCGCAAAGGGATGTTCCGCTATGGCGCGAGGCAAGTCGATCAAGCCAGCCAAGGTGGAGAATGAACGCATCGCGTAATTGGTGTAGTCGATTTCGTGTCGGTCAAAGCATCAAGGCTCAACAAAGTTCAATAGAGCTCAACATGCTTTGACGCAACTCGTAGGGGTACATTAGCTTGCATACTGTTGAATCCAGGAGGCCTAGCGAAAACGGCTGAATCTGGTTCGGGACAAGTGTCTCTACCTGAAACTCCATCAATAGAATCAATAGGTTACAGAGACAGGTTGTTGAACCTTGTGGTTCCGTGGGGCTCCTTGAGCACAATTTTGACTACACTCGCGCGGCTCCAGCTTCAACGCCTCCCATAAGTCTCTGATCAGCCATCACTTAACGACCAACCAGTGAGAGCCGACCCCCTGGGTTTGCACCAGGTGCTCGGGGTCTGCCGCAATCAGCAGTCTGCCATGCAAGCGGCACACTTGAGGCGCTCGGCCTGCGTGAAAGTCGCTGCAAGGTGCAGTTCCGTCTTGTGACGCCGCTGGGCGAGCGGTGGATGCTGGCAAGTGCGGCCCGGCTCGAATTCGGCAGCCGGGCGCAATTTGCAGGCGTCTTTGTGGAAGCCGATGAACATCGCAGCGCAGAACAAGAGTGCATCATGATGCACGGCCCTGAGGATCTACTGGCAACAATGCAGAGTGATCCATCGTTGCAACGCGGAACCAAGCTGTACGTCAGCATGGCGCGCGCGGCACTCGCAACCCAGCTGAACGCGCATTCACAAATATAGATTGCCGCCCCATTGCGCCTCTGGTATCCTCGCCCTTCGAAATTCAGAGTTGAGACGTGCCATCAAGCGGAAGTCTATGTGTGGAATTCTGGGCTACTCACATCTTAAGAGCTCGCTACCCCACACTTTAGTGGCGTCTGCACTGCGCGGCATCAAGCACCGCGGACCTGACCAGCAGGGTCAGTACAGCGATCGATGCATGTCGATGGGTGCGGTGCGGCTGAGCATCGTGGACTTGGAGCACGGCAGTCAGCCGTTCCGCGACGACGAACGCGGCGTGGTGCTGGTCTTCAACGGCGAGATCTTCAATCACCAGTTGCTTCGAAAGGAATTGGAAGGCGCGGGTGTCCACTTTGAGACTCGTTGCGATACCGAAGTGGTTTTGAAGTCCTTCCTGCACTGGGGCGAACAGTCGTTTGCACGTCTGCGCGGCATGTACGCTATTGCCCTCTGGCTTGTGCACGAACAGCGGCTTCTACTGGTGCGCGACCGCATGGGGATCAAGCCCCTCTACTACTTCCTACACGAGAACGGCGAAATCTCGTTCGGATCCGAACTGAAGTGCATTTTTGAGAATCCGAAGGTGCCGCGCCGGGTTTGTCTCGAGGGACTGAACCTCTACCTGCGGCTCAACTATGTCCCGGGTCCATACACCCTGGTGGAAGGCATCCGAAAGCTGATGCCGGGCCGCCTGCTCGAGTGGAAGAGCGGACGTTGCACGTCGCGCAGCTATGTGCCGCCTTCCAGCGCGGATACGCCGCGCAGCCTCGATGAAGCCTGCGAGCAGCTCGACCTTCTCCTCAAGGATGCCATGCGTGAGCAGCTGGTGGCCGACGTGCCCGTGGGCATCTGGCTGAGTGGCGGCATTGACTCCTCCACCGTGCTGCACTACGCCGCGGAGAATGGCGCATCGCACCTGCGGACCTTCTCGATCACCTTTCGAGGGCATTCCTTCGACGAAAGCGGCTACATTGAGCAGGTGGCGCGCCGCTACGGCACACACCACACCGAGTTCGATCTGACTCCGGACGCGGACCTTGCGGGCGCGATCGAGCAGATGGCTTACTATTCGGATGAGCCGAGTGCCGATGCCGGCGCCCTGCCGCTCTGGTTCCTGGCAGGGATGACGCGTCCGCACGTGACCGTCGTGTTGAGCGGTGAAGGTGCTGACGAATTGTTTGGCGGCTATCTGACCTACAGGGCCAACCGCTACAACTCCATGATGCGCAAAGTACCGCTTCCACTGCGGCAGGCGGCACTGCGCGCCGCGGCATTGGTGCCAGTGTCTGACGAGAAGATAGGCTTTGAGTACAAGCTCAAGCGCTTCCTGCACGGCTCGTTACTCAGTCCTGACGAAGCACATATCTTCTGGAACGGGACGTTCACTGAGAAAGAGAAGAGCCGCCTGTTCTACGCGGCCGACCACGCATCCATCTCCAGGTTGCTGAATGGCAGCCCGCTGAATGGATTGCAGAGATACCTTGATTTCGACCAGCGCTTCTACCTTCCGGATGACATTCTGTACAAGGTGGACCGGATGAGCATGGCGCACTCACTCGAGGCGCGTCCGCCGTTTCTCGATCAGCGCATTGTGGATTTTGCCGCCAGCCTGCCGGCGCGATGGAAGCTGCACGGGGCCCAGTCGAAATACATTCTTCGCTGGCTGATGAAGGGCAAGCTGCCGCGGACCGTCGTCCATCGGCCGAAGATCGGCTTTGACATACCGGTCCACAAGTGGTTCCGCGAAGGGCTCCGCCCTTTGTTGTTGGATACACTCTCTCAAGAAGCAATCGTGGCGACAGGATTGTTTCACTGGCCGGCCGTAAAAGAGCTCATCACCGACCACCTGGAGAGACGAGCCAATGTTGGATATCACCTTTGGGGTTTGACGACCTTATTGCTCTGGATGCGAATGTGGAAGATCGAAATGGCGCCCGCGTGGGAAGATCAACTGGCGACGGCGGTTTCGGCCGACTAGTTCTGCTCTGCGCCAGCCTTGTATTCCTTGTGGGCATTCTCAGCCCGCCGCACCTGATGGACGACGTGGACGCCGTGCAGGCGCAGATTGCACGCAACATGTTGGGGTCCGGAGACTGGGTGACCGCCCGGCTCGACGGCGTCGCTTACCTCGAAAAGTCCCCGCTCGTGTACTGGATGATGGCCGGGAGCTTTCGCCTGTTTGGAGTGCATGACTGGGCCGCGCGCCTGCCGTTGGCACTTGCGGCCCTGCTGCTCTGCTGGGCCACGTATCGTCTCGGGAGATGGTCGATCGGCCCGGAAGCCGGTTTCTACGCGGGCACCGCACTGGCCACCTGCGCGGGGCTTTTCCTGTTCACGCGCATTCTGATTCCGGACGCCGCACTGACGCTCACCATCACCGTAGCGCTTTGGACCTTTCTGCGCCTGCTGGAACCTGAAGAGCAACATCGCCTGCGTTGGGCGTGCACGCTCGGACTTTCGATGGGCGCAGGGCTGCTGCTGAAGGGGCTTGTTGCGGTCGTCTTTCCCGTCGGGGCAGCGCTGGTGTACATGGCAGCGACGCGGCAACTGCTCCAAAAACACACCTGGCAGCGCCTCCGCCTGATCACGGTTCTTTCGGTGATGCTGCTGGTGGCAGCGCCGTGGCACGTGCTGGCCACGCTGCGCAACCCACCGTACTTTGCTTTCACCATGCGCAGCGTGCCGGGCCAGTATCATGGCTTCTTCTGGTTCTACTTCTTCAACGAACACCTGCTGCGCTTTCTGAATCTGCGCTACCCGCGCGACTACAACACCGTGCCGCGTCCGCTGTTCTGGCTGCTGAACCTGGTGTGGCTCTTCCCGTGGAGCGCATATCTTCCGGCAGCCTTCAAGCTGGAGTATTCGCCTGCGACGCGTGCGGGGCGCCTCCGCCTGATGTGCCTGTGCTGGATCGGCTTCGTGATGGTGTTCTTCACCTTTTCCACCACGCAGGAGTATTACTCCATGCCGATCTATCCGGCTCTGGCGCTGCTGATCGGCTCGGCGCTGGTGGCAGCCGGGCCGGCGGTGCGCTTCGCGCGGTGGACTCTTGCAGCGCTCTCTGCGGTGCTCTCGGTTGCGCTGGCGGCAATCCTGTTCCTGGTACGCAGCATTCCCGCAGCGGGCGACATATCAACCGCCCTCACGCAGAATCCGGAACTCTACACGCTGTCGATGGGTCACATCACGGACTTGACGCTGACCGCCTTCGCTTTTCTCCGTCTGCCGGTGGCGCTCGCAGCGTTGGCCTTCGGCATCATCGCAGTGGGTCTTGCGCTCAAAGGGCGTTCGGGGCGGCGCGCGGTTCTGGTGACGGCCGTTGGGATGATACTTTTCCTGCAAGCAGCACGCGTGGCGCTGATCAGGTTTGATAACTACCTCGGATCCTACCCATTGGCGTCCTCGCTGCAACAAGCTCCTCCGGGCCAGCTCATAGAAGGCAATGCCTACTACGCGTTTTCCTCGGTCTTCTTCTACACCAACCGTACGGCGCTGCTCTGGAATGGCCGAGTGAATAACCTGGAGTATGGATCGTATGCCCCGGACGCGCCGCAAGTCTTTATTGGAGATGCCCGCTTGGCTGAGGTCTGGCGATCACCGGAACGCCAGTACCTTCTCATCTACGGCACCGAAATGCCAGCACTCGAGAAGCTGCTCGGCAGGGCAGCCCTCTACCCAGTGGCGCGCTGCGCCGACAACTACCTGCTAACCAATCGTCCGCTGCCGCAATCTGGTTCAGTTCAGGGTTCAGCACAACCTCCGAGGTAGTCATATTGGAGGTCATTCTGTTTATTCTTAGGACGTTTTGCCAAGCGACGTGCTCTTCGAAGTTCGCACACGCCTGAGTAGTGCTTGAGCGCATCAGAGAGTGGTTGATCGCAAGGCAAGAGCTCTTAGGCACCGAATGGGGCACGCTGAGAAGCGAGCCGGCTGTAGGCGAATTTGTAGCGGCGAAAGCACTCTACATCAACAGGCTTCAATAAGGATCAATATGCTCGGACGTAATTCATGAGATTGAGTCCTTAAAGTTCTGTAGAAGCTGAGAAGTGGCGAGCGAGAGCGAGCCACTTGCGGCAGCTCCTTAGGATGTTGTTAGCAGACGACATTCGACAGGAGGCGACACAGATGGCCCGCAAGGGACAAGGTAGCGAGATTCTGCAAGGCTGGCAAGCAGGGGCTGGAGGCGAGGATTTTCTGCGCGGGTTGGTGGAGCGCGTGGTTCAGCAGGTTCTGGAGGCCGAGCTGACGAGTTTTCTGGGGGCGGACAGCTACGAGCGCGGTCCGGAGCGTCGCGGGTGGCGCAACGGCTACAAGCCGCGCACGCTGAAGACGCGGGTTGGGGAGTTGGAGTTGATGGTTCCCAAGGACCGCGACGGAGAGTTCCGGACTGAGTTGTTCGAGCGGTATCAACGCAGCGAGAAGGCGCTGGTTCTTGCGATGTTGCAGATGTACGTCGAGGGCGTTTCGACGCGCAAGGTGGGTGCGATTACCGAGGCGTTGTGCGGGCTGGAAGTGAGCAAGAGCCAGGTGTCGGCGCTGACCGCGAAGCTGGACGGCGAGGTCGCCGAGTGGCGGCAGAGGCCGCTGCGGGAGGCGTATCCGTACCTGATTGTCGGCGCGCGCTATGAGAAGGTTCGGCGCGGCGGCGAAGTGGTAAGCCAGGGCGTGCTGGTGGCGGTGGGCGTCAGTGCGACGGGCTACCGCGAAGTGCTGGGCGCGTGGGTGGCCGACTCGGAGTCGGAAGCGAGTTGGGGCGCGGTGTTTGGCGAGTTGAAGCGGCGCGGGCTGCACGGCGTGCGCTATGTGGTGAGCGACGATCACGCGGGCATGATGAAAGCCATTGGGCGTCACTTTCAGAACGTGGTATGGCAACGCTGCCAGGTTCACTTGGTGCGCAACGCGCTGAGTCTGTGCGGAGTTCAGCAGAGAGCGCTGGTGCTGCGCCTGATGAAGACCATCACCGAATCGCCAACCCGCGAGGCGGCAATGGCCGCGATGCGCCAGGCCATCGCGGAGTTGGAGAAGCGAGCGCCGAAGGTGGCGCGCCTGCTGGAGGAGCACGGCGAGGAGATCCTGGGCGTGTACACCCTGCCGGAGGCGCATCGCAAGCGCATGCGTACGACGAACCTGCTGGAGCGTCAGAATCAGGAGTTGAAGCGAAGAACGCGCGTGGTGCGGGTGTTTCCGAATGAACAGTCGTGCCTGCGATTGGTGTGCGCGCTGCTGATGGAAAGTAATCAGGAGTGGACGGAGCGGCTCTACTTGCGCATGGACGGCACGCAAGCAGCCGCAACCGAGACAACCGCGGCCGGCGCCGCCTGATCGCCAACTCGCTCCGGGCTACGCCCTACGCTCGCTGGCGATCAGCAACCAGAAACCCTGAGGAGCAACAATCTACAGAAAGATTCGGACTTGACTGAGGCGACTGCAGCGCCGTTGATGGGTTGCGAGAGTAAGCAGCGCTGCCTCGTCCTCTATCTCGTTCAGCATTGCCTTCTTTCGCAATGCCCATTGGCTTTCAGCCAGGCTAGTAGGGACTGGACGCTTGCGCGGGCTAATGCGATGCTTGAGTCCGCAGCTCCGTAATAGAGGTTGATGGTGTCCTTATCGGGAGCCATCGTGTAGCCGCAGGGAAACACCACGTCGCGAACATCGCCTTTTCGTTCGTATTCTGTCTCCGGTCCAAAGATCCAGGAATCGCCCCGCAGAATGCACTTCTCGGGATTATCGAGTTCAAAGAGCGCGAGGCCGAGCCGGTAAAGAGAGCCGGATGCTGTCTGCCGTATGCCGTGGTAGATCATCAGCCAGCCCTCGCTGGTCTCAATGGGAGGCGAGCAGAGCCCGATCTTGTTGGCGTCCCACCATGCTCCGCGACGGGCCTCAAGGATCATTCTGTGCCGGCCCCAATAACGAAGGTCAGGAGAGTAGGAGATCCACATGTGCGCGCCCAAAGGCGTCATGGGGCGATGGATGAGCGCCCAGTGGCCATCGATTCTGCGCGGCAACAGGGCGGCGTCTTTGTCTTCGGGCGCCATGATCACGCCGAATCTCTGAAACGACCGGAAATCTTTGGTCAGCGCGAGCGAGACTCCAGGTCCTCCTTTGGAGTAAGACGTGTATGCAACAGCGTACTGTTCCAACTCGGGAACGTAAGTAATCCTGGGATCCTCCACTCCCCAAAGCTCCTCAGGATGCTCGTCAGGTTTAGAAAGCAGAGTCGGCGTCGCATCAACCTGCCATCCATCCACACCATTCAGCGAACGCGCCGCAGATAGATGCGAGATTCCGCGCCGGTCTTCGACACGGCAGAGCAGCAGCGTCGCTCCGTCGGCCAGAAGCGTTGCGCCCGCGTTGAATACGCTATTGATTCGATAGGGCCAGTCTTCGCTAGTGAGTATCGGGTTGGCCTCATGGCGCCGGAGCAACGGCTGATCTTGGACTAGACGGGGTAACGACTCGCTGTTCAATACACGTGTGTTCAGAAAGACCTCCAACGGTTGATACTGGCTAGACTTGCGTCACCACAGGCTCTCGCGGTTCATCGATGCCCACGACTGCAAGCTTCGTTCCGTGCGTGCTCACCGGAATCTCAGATTCCTCGAGCAGACGCATCTCCAACAAAGCCATCAGGAATGCGAGGGTAGACTCTGCGCCTTGATTTTCATTCCCGCGATCCGGGTGCAGGCCATCCAGGCATCCACCCGTCGCGGAATCGTACAGGACGATCTGCAGATCGTTATCGCCGAGGAACCAGTTGAAGGCGGACCATGCCTCCTTGCGCCAGCGCTCGTCGCCGGTCTCGCGGAACGCCCGCAAACATGCGGAAACAGTTGCTCCGGCCTCTACCGGCTGCTGGTCGAAGCGCGCCTTTTCTCCGCCTTTTCGATAGAAGCCCTGCGAGCCGATTGGCACAAAGTGTCCTTTGATCTCGCAGCGCTGCACAGCCATAAGCCAATCGAGAGCTTCCAGCGCGGCGGCGATCATTGTTTCATCAGAGTTGCGCACACCACACTCCAGAAGGGCGTGTGGCAAGCGCGCGTTAGAGTAGGCCAGAACATCCTCAAACCAGTACCAGCCCATCGAGCGATTTGCCCTGTAGGAATCGAGCAATCGTCCCGCCAACACGTCGCTTGTCTTCAATGCGTTTCTGTCTCCGGAAAAGCAGTCGAGGTATTCCTGTATTCCGAGCAGAGCAAATGCCCAGGCACGAGGACTGCTGAATCCCAGCGTCGCAGGAACGGCCATCTCGAACAGTCGTCCCGCTGTTCCGCGCAGGCCATGATCTTTCGAGCGGCCGAGAACCGTACCCAACGCCCACACAGCTCTACCGTGGCTATCCTCGGAGCCTTCGCCTTCATTCCAGCGGCGTTCATAGCTCAAGAAGTTCCGGAAACGGTGGGTGGAGGGATTGTAGGCATGCCACAGGAAGGCCATGCATTGCGAAGCGAGCGCTTGGCTTTCCGAGGCAGCGGGGGATCCAAGCTGGCCTACGAGCACCGAGGCAATCAGAGCGCGAGCATTGTCGTCGGTTGTATAGCCTTCGCTATAGTTCGGAACTGAAAAGACTGCGTGCTGCAATACTCCCGTGTGGTCGGCCAGGCGATTCAGATGGTCGAAATTGACGGCCGGCAACTTGTCCAGCGAGCGCTTGCCGGCGCGGGAGGGAAAGACAACCTTTGGCCGCTGCGCGCGATCCGTCCTCGCGCGGATGAAGGACTGCATGTACGATTGAGCAACCTTGCTCCAAATCATGTCGCGTGCATACAGGTAAGCGCGCTTGCGCATTGCATGGCGCAGGGCTTCGTTGTCCAAGAGCTCGATCGCGGCATCCGCGATTGCCCCGGAGTTCTCGAAAGGCACCAGCACCCCGCGCCCATCCTGCAGCAACTCCGAAGCATGCCAGTAGGGAGTCGAAATGATCGCCTTGCCTGCCCCCATTGCGTACGCCAGCGTTCCCGAAACCGCCTGTGCTTCGTAACGATAAGGGGTGATGTAGATGTCTGCCGAGCCGACGAACTGGGCCATCTCTTCCGGGCTGACGAAGCGGTTGTGGAAGATCACGTTGCGTTCCACTCCCAGCTTTCTGGTCAGGGCCTGCAGTTCCAGCCGATATCGGTCGCCTTCACGGCGCTTAATGTGTGGATGGGTGGCGCCGGCGATGATGTACACCACGTCGTCGTGCGTTGCCAGAATCTGCGGCAGCGCTTCGATGACCGTCTCCACTCCCTTATTGGGAGAGAGCAGCCCGAAAGTGAGAAGAACTGACTTGCCTTCCGTTCCAGAGGAATCCTTATGGAAGTTCGGATCGCCAAACGGCAAGTCTGGAACACCGTGAAATATGAGGTCAATCTTCTCCGTTGGAACGTCGAACACATCACGAAGGAATCGGCCCGACTGCTCACTCATTACAATGAGACGGTCCGAGAGCGCCGCAATCTCGTTCATCACGGCGCGCTGATTGACATCAGGCTCGCGGAGAACGGTGTGCAGCGTGGTCACCACGGGCATCTTGAGGCCTCGTAACAGGCGCAAGATGTGGCTGCCCGCGACGCCTCCAAAGATCCCGAATTCATGCTGCAGGCAGACCAGATCGACGTTGCTGAAATTCAGAAAGTCCGCCGCATCCTGATAGGACGACAGGTCGCCTTCTGTAAGCTCAAAGCGAACGCGGGAAGGATAGCTATAGTGGGAGTCGGGGTCATTCACCGGCACTACCAGAAGTCCGCTTTCCCCGTACGCGGCTGCGAACGCATCGCACAGGTCGGTGGTGAAGGTCGCGATGCCGCACTGCCTGGGAAGATAGTTTCCGATCACGGCAATGCGACTTGGCGTCGAGCCTGATCTCATTCGCAGCGTAGCTGCGAGCTTTTCTTCCAGCACCAACGGAAGGGTCTTGAGGCGAGCAATTGGCCCGCGTAAGTCGGCGGTATCTTGAACGGACAAGAGAGCCTCCTGAGTCGAGGGCAGGAAATAGTGGTTTCAGTCATGGGTTTTCGCTGCGTCCCTCGATGCGCTCGAACCCAACCTTATGACTCTCGTTCCAAGCATTCACGTCTTGACGAAATCCGCAGTTGGCCGTCGTCTCTCGATTCAGCGGATAAGGATTAGCGCGGTCAGCGGCCGGCTCTCGTGAGAATGAAGATGGTGGGCATTCCGGAAGTTGCCGATGCGGCGAAACGAGCCGCGCTGTTTCTCCAACTCGCCCACACCGTTGTCACTGTGCGTGCACTGGCAGTGTCGAGTGGATGACACTCGATGTGCGCACCTTCGGGGTGCCATCAATCGTGGCGGCAAGGCTCTTTAATGCTTCCGCATGACCGCTGGCCTGGTAGGCATCGGCCTGTTCCCTGCTTTCCCAAAAGCTGATCGCGGTAACGTGGCTGCCGTTCTCATTTGCGTATGCGAATTCATGAAGGAATCCGGGTTGCTTGCGGAGCATCGGGATTACTTCGGCGTCCAGAATCGTGCTGAACTCGGTCACAGAGTTCGGCTTCACGTTGATAGAAATGTTGCGAACAAACATGAGACCTCCTGGAGGTCTGTTGCGCCAGCGCTAAGGAGGGAAGAACTTCAGACGAGCTGACTTAGTTCAGAGAATCTGAAAGAGTGAGAGGTTACTCGCCCATCTTTGAGGCTATGCTCTACTCGCCCGAATGTCAACGCTGCCTCGGCTAGGACGCCTGAGAGTAAAGGGTGAGAGGCAGCAGGCATAACGAGGCGTATGGCGGCATGGCAATAGGTGGAGCGGTGGGAACAGGGTATGGTGCCGAGGGCACCATCGCGACTCCCCGTGTATCTTGTTCCTGACGGTGTTCCGTTTCACAAACCGGGTATGATCGGGAAAACGCCCTAGAAATCTCGAATCACATGAAATGTGTAAGGGGACATGTCATGAAACCCTCAGTCATGTGTCTTGCGGTATTCATTCTGCGTACATTGGCTGTTACGCAATCGACCCGAGGCCAATCGGTGCTTCCGCCGTCACACCTGCAAGACGTCGTCTTGCTTTGCGACCATTTCGTAGAGCACGGGATTCACGAAGAAGCCAAGCAGCAACCGCGACAACAAACCGGCGACAATCACAATCGCGAACGGTCGCTGCGTGTCCGAGCCGATGCCGTGGGACATGGCCGCCGGCAGCAGTCCCAAGCACGCCACCAGCGCCGTCATCATGATGGGACGCAGGCGGAGGATTGAGGCTTCGTGTGTGGCTTCCCGAATGCTCTTTCCTTCCAGGCGCAGCTTGTTGATGTAGGAGACAAGTATCACGGCCGTCTCCACGGAAACGCCCATCAGCGCAAGCAATCCGAGAACGGACGAAACGCTGAACGGGGTATGCGTCAGCTTCAGGGCGATCAGCGCGCCAACCGGTTCGGTTGCCACCACGCCAAGCGCGATCGTGAACGGGAACTTGAAGTTGCCGTACAGTGCAAACAGGATGAGGAAAATGATCAAAACCGTCAGCGGACTGATCACCATGAGCTGATCCTTGGCGGCCAGGAGCAGGCTGTACTCGCCGCCCCACTCCAGCCAGTAACCCTCGGGGAGGCGCACGGCTGCGTTGATTGCCTTCTGGCCATCGCCCACGGCGCGCTCGAGATCACGGCCTTCAATGCTGTACTGCACGCCAATATAGCGCGAGTTGTTCTCGCGATAGATGAATGAGGCGCCGTTGCCCTGCTTGATGGCTGACAGTTCCTTCAGAGGAATCTGCATACCGTCCGGCGTTCCGACCAGCAGGTTGCCGATCTGTTCGGGGCTGCTGCGAAACTGCGGCTGCATGCGGACGACAAGGTCGAACAGCTTTTCACCTTGGATGACCTGCGTAGTGGCCTGGCCGCCGACCGCAGCCTGGATCACTGCTTCGACATCAGAGACATTGATGCCGTAACGCGCGATCTTCTCGCGATCGACATCAATGATCAGGCTTGGCTGCCCGAGCTCGCGCACTACTGTCAGTTCAGTGAAGCCGGGAACGCGCTGCAGCGTGTTCTTGATCTCCACCGCCTTCTCTTCGAGCACTTTCAGATCGGAGCCGTAAACCTTCACAGCGAGAGAGCTCTTCAGCCCGGTCAGCGCCTCATCGACCGCATCCTCCGCCGGCTGCGTGTAATTGAAGACGATGCCGGGATAAGCGGTGAGGCGCCGGTCGACGGATCGAATCAGCTCTTCTTTATTATGAATGTCGCCTTGCTTCCATGCCTTGTCGCTGTAGGGCTTGAGGCCGACGTAGAACTCACAGTTGAAGAAGCCGGTGGGATCGGTGCCGTCATCCGGGCGGCCGAGTTCGGAGGCGACCATGGTCACCTGCGGATAGGACATCAGGATGTCGCGCAACTGGGGAGCGATCTTTGAGGCTTCCTCGAACGAAATGGTGTATGGCATTGTCGCTCGCACCCAAAGCGCGCCTTCGTCCAAGTGCGGCATGAACTCGCCACCGATGAAAGGCACAAGCAGCAACGTTGCGCAGAGGATCAGCGCCGTTCCGATCAGCGTCCAGCCGTGGTGATTCAGGCACCATTCCAGCTTGCCCGCATAGAAGCGCTTGATCGCCTCGTACGGACGGTTGACGGTTTCCTTCACTCCGCGCTTGAACCAGTACGACGCCAGCACCGGCACAAGCGTTAGCGTCAGCACAAGGCTGCCGAGCAGCGCAAATGACATCGTATCGGCCATCGGGTGGAACAGCTTCCCCGATGGCCCGCCCAGCGCATAGATCGGCAGGTAGCCGGCGATGATGACGGCGACGGAATAGAAGATCGGCCGGTCCACATCGCGCGCCGCCGTGAGAATCACTTCATGAAGCTTGTATTCGGTGCCCGCGCGCTCAGCCAGCTCACGGTAGATGTTCTCCATCATGACCACGGTGCCGTTGATGATGATGCCGAAGTCTATGGCACCGATGGAAAGGAGGTTTGCGGAGACATCGTGCGCATGCAGGACGATGAACGCGAAAAGCAGCGACAGCGGTACTGTCACCGAAACGATCACTGCAGCCCGGATGCTGACGAGAAACAAGATCAGCACAATAAGAACCAGGATCATGCCGAGCAGGAGGTTGTCCTCGACCGTGCGCGTGGTAAGCTCCACCAGTTCGCTACGGTCGTAGAACGGCCGGATCTTCACATCCTTGGGCAGAATCTGCCGATTCAATTGTTCCGTCTTCTTCTCAACGTCGCGCAGCACGGTCTGGGTCTGCTCGTCGCGACGCATGAGGATCACACCCTCCACGGCATCATCGTTCTTCTGAAAGCCGAACTCGCCGAGCCGTGGCGCGTGGCCGATCTCCACTTGGCCGATGTCGGCAACGCGGATCGGCGTGCCTTTATTGGCGCCGACCACAATGTTCTCGATGTCCTTGGTATCGCGCACCAATCCCACGCCGCGCACGTAATAGAATTGGCCGCCCTGGGAATAGAATCCTCCGCCGGTGTTGGCGTTGTTGCTGGCGAGTGCCTGCATCACCTGTGGCACGGTCAGGTGGTATCCGTAGAGCCGCGCCGGATCGAGCAGCACCTGGTACTGCATCACGGCGCCGCCGAAGCCCGAGTCGTCGGCCACGCCGTTCACCGACTTGTAGGCGCGCTCCACAACCCAGTCTTCGATTGTCTTCAGCTCCTGCGGGCTCCGGTCGGGGCTCTCGAGCACGTAGCGGTACACCAGCCCGCTCGGACTGAACAACGGTGCAAGCGTTGGCGCCACTCCGGAGGGAAGCTGGGCCTCCGACAGGCGCTCGAAGACGTTCTGCCGCGCAAAGTAGCTGTCGGTATCGTCGGTAAAGGTGAGGCGGATGTCGGAGAGCCCATAAAGCGTGATGGAGCGCATCACCACCAGTTTGGGCAGGCCATTCATCTCCACCTCGAGAGGCAAAGTGACCAGCCGCTCCATCTCTTCGGAGGCATGGCCGGGCCATTGGGTGATGATCTCCACCATCGGCGGAGACAGGTCGGGATAAGCGTCCACCGGCATGCGCTGAAATGAAATGATTCCAGCGAAGGTGATGAACAACACGAGCATCAGAACCAGGAACCGCTGGCGCAGAGCCATCTGCACCACGCGGTGGATGAAACCGCCCTGGCCGTTGCGTCCGTTCTGTGGAGTCTCTTTCTCTGTCGTCATTGTTGCAGTGAATTTGCAAATTGGAGGAACAGGCTGCCGTCACCCACCACGCGCTCACCGGGAGTGACGCCACTGGTCAGTTGCATATTGCCTCCCGCGCTCTCCCCTAGCGCCACGGAGCGACGCGCGATCTGGTTGTTCGGGTCGACTACGTACACGAACGGCTGATTTTCCGCGTCTCGCAGCACCGCCGCCGCCGGGACCGTCAGCGCGTTCTTGATGACTCCCGCCTGCACGGTGGCGACGACATACATGTCCTTCTTCAACCAGCCGTGCGGATTACTCACGTCTATGCGCGCCTGCAGCGTGCGCGTGCTCGGATCGAGCGCGGCCGCAATGTACATGATCTTGCCGTGAAATTCCGTTCCCGGGTAGGAGTCGGTGGTGACCGTCACCGGATCGCCGAGATGAATGTACGGCAGATCCTTCTGATAGACATTGGCCAGCACCCACACCGAACCGGTGTTCGAGATGGTAAAGACCTGCGTGGCGCCTGCCTGAAGCACCTGGCCGGGTGCTACCAACCGCTCCACGGCCTCGCCCGCGATCGGCGCCAACACCGCGACCTCAGAGGCCGGCGGTTTGCCAACCGCCGCCTCGGGCTTCGAGATTCCCAGCACCCGCAGTGCCTGCTCGGCCGCGCCCAGATCGGCGGAGGCCTGCGTGCGCGCCGACTCGGCAGCATCAAGGTCGCGCTCGGCGATGGCGTGGTGCTCGTAGAGGTCCTTCGCGCGGATGTAGTTCCGGTCAGCCAGTTGGTATGCGTCGCGTGCCTTCAGGTAGTTCGCCAGCAACTGTGAATAGTCAGAGCTCGCGACATAGAGCAGCGGCTCGCCCTTGCGCACCTGCTGTCCCGGGGTCACCACGATCCGGCTGACGGGACCGCTGATCTGGGTGATCACCGGCGTGGTGTTGAATGCATCGAAGGCAACCGCGCCGGTCAGTCGCAGGCTGCGCGCGATGGAAGTCGGCGCAAGCGTGATGATCTGAAGGTGAGCCATCTGCTCCGGCGGCACGGTGAACAGCTGCGCCTTGTCGCTGCCTGAAGCGGGCGCCGCAGCCTCGGTGCTCCTGCCCGGTGTGTCGCAGGCGCAAAGCACGGCGAGGAGCGCGCCGGCGGCCGCAAGTGAAGCACATTGCACTATGCCTGGTATCGTATGCTTGCTCATGGCAGAGTCCTCGTTCCCACCGCCTCTTTCAACTGCTCGACCGAAGTCAGGTAGTTGGCCAGTGCCTGGCGGTAGGCGAGCTGGGTGGAACGGTAGCTGCGTTCGGCGTCAAGAAAGTCCAGCAGACTCGCGGCGCCGCGCTTGTAGGCGTACTCGCTGATCTCAAGTGAGTCCTGCGCCTGTTTCAAGTATCCCGAGAGATAGAGCTCCACAATCCTACGGTTTGCCATGAACGCTTCGTAGTTGTTACGGACGTCGGTCAGCACTGCGTCGGAAGCTGCCTGGGCGGTTTCCTGAGACTGGGTGATGGCGAAGCGCGTGCGCGCAATCTCGCCCTGATTGCGGTCGAAGATCGGCAGCGGAACCGAGAAGCTCGCACTGAGTGAGCTGAAGTCGGACACGTGGCTATATTGCATTGTCGCCGTCAGATCGACCTTGCCATTCGCCTTGGCCAGCGCGTTTTGGCTCTCCGCTGCCCGCACGCCCCGCTGCGCTTCCAGCAGATCCGGGCGCAGTTGCAAAGCCCGCGCGCGCAGGTCGTCCAGGTTGACGGAGAGCGGTTGATACGCCAGCTCACCTTCGACTTCAAAGTCGGCGGGGACCGCATCGTACCCGAGCAGTTGCCGCAGGCTGGCGAGGGCTTGCACCTTCGCCACCTCCGCGCCGGACACATCGGTCTGGAACTGCAGGAGTTGCAACTTGATCTTCAGCAGGTCGCCCTCACTGATGTCACCTGCCTTGTAACGCGCCTCGCTGACATTGACCGTCTGCTGAAAGCTCTCCAGGTCCTTGCGGGCGAAGTCGAGGACGGACTGCGCGAGCTGAACAGCGATGTACTGCTGTGCGACGTTGAAGATCAGGGTTCGCTCGGCGTCACTCACCTGGTAACGCGTGACCGCAGTGGCATCGCGCGCAGCGTCAACCCGCCGCCGCCGCTTGCCGCCGCGTTCGAACAGGTAGCTCAAGCTCATGTCAAACTGCTGCACGCTCGAGAGATTGTTCGTAGTGAAGTTCTGCGGACTGAAGACAGGCAGGAAGAGCGAATCCCAGAGCAGGGTCGGGTTGGGCCGCAGCGCCGCTGTGACCTCCTGCGCCTGGCCCTGCTGGATCAGGGTGCGCGTGGCCCTTAACGTGTGGCTGTGTGCCAGCGCGAGGTCAATGGCCTGCTCGAGGTTGATCTTCTGCTGCGCCTGCGCTGCGGCCATGCCCGCAAGACACAGTACAGCCGCAAGAAGCGCTAGTTTCCTGAGAAAGTCCGAGCAAAACGATTTCATTCGATCACCACCATGAGAGGCTCAGATCCACATACGGTGGCTTGGCTGAGCGCCCCAACTCAAGGGACCCAGAGATCGAGACGCGAAACCAGTGTTAGATGCTCGGAGGTGGACGAATTCTCAGGGTAGAGGCTGGCGGAGCAGTCCGCCTGATCAGGCCTCCCAGCAAAGAGACTTTGCAGGGCACGTCCACGGAAGGAAGAGTGACCAGCGGCGCTGCGAGCGAAGGGGAATGAGCCGCTGCACAGATGGCGCAGAACACGTGCCCGGAGTCTGCATTGCCTGCCTGGAGCGTCGCGCCATGCTGGAACCACAGCTGATCGACGAGCCCGCACGCGTGCGTGACCTGAACACAGTTCACGAGCACGAGAACGATGGCACATAGCCAGGTTACTCGTGACCACTTTTGTGTTTGACTGCGGTGCTCCATCTTCCAATGAGATTAGATGCAAGTAGACCTTTATGCAAGCCACCACCCACAGAGTGCAATGGAGTGCACCCCTCGATTTGCACACGACTGAGCACCATTCGAACGCACCAAGGACGATGTCGTTCGCAAGGCGAAAGCTCGCGCGTGACGCCTAGGGCACGTTGAGCAGCAACGTGGACTAAAGCCCAGGGATGAGGCACGATGTCGACAAAAGTGAAAGCCTCCAAGAGCCACAGAATCCCAAGGGCAGCCAAAGACACTTGCCAAGCCGTTCATCACCAAGCACTTGGAATCGACCTACTCCCATTGATTGCAATAACTTGCGAAATGCGCTCGGGAACAGGGGGTCGGAGGTTCAAACCTCCTCTCCCCGACCAATACAAAACCGTGCTCAGAGATTCCCAGCTCCCGAGCGGCTGCGGCGGCTTCAGGCGGTGGTTGTACACCGACCGGCTCTGATCCCAGGTGAGGCGCTCCTTCTGGGTCGTCGGGTTCAATTCGGATTGGGCCAATGCCACGGAGGAGAAGCAAACGACGAAGATCGCGCGAACAACCGTTCGGAGCTGAATCATCGGAACCTCCAACCAATCAGTACAACGAACCGCCCGGCTGGGTGGATGTGACTGTGCCGTTCTCCACCTTCAGGTCGTAGGCTGCTCCGCCTTCACCGCTCCAGGCTTTGACATTGAATCGCCCACCGCCTTGCAGTTTGTAAACCTTAAGCGGGCCAAAGGTGAGCGGAGTGCCAGCACGGCACTCGAGCGGCGCACTTTGTGACTCGATGAAATAAGCCGGCTTGGCGCCGAACATGGTGGCGGAACCGTCTGGCTCCAACGCCACGGCGCCGCCTTCATCCACCGCAATGGCACGCACTCTTGGAGCCTGACCATCCTGCACGATGCGCGCCATGAAGACCGTCAGCCTGCCGAGGCGGTCACGCTTCGCGAAGTGGGTGTCCGTGATGACGCCTGCGAGAATGGGAATATTGAGGAACCCTCGAACGATGGTGACAGTCTTATCGAACGGGTCAGCCAACACGACCTTGGAGTAGGCCGTGTCATTGAGCGCGGCGAAGGTGAATTCACCGAGGACGGCCAGGCCTGCGCTGTTGCCGCCGACCGGAACGCCGCGGGCGATGGCGTCATTGATGGCCGCCTGAACCTCCGTGCCCATCCAGAAATTGATGTAGTTTGCCTGGTCGCCGCCTGCGATGAAGATGGCCTCGGCGTGACGGATGGTGTCCACGACGAACTTCTCTCCCGCAGCGTTGCGGCTGGGAATGACGAGGGAGGCCACGGAGTTCAGCTTGCACAGGCCCTGGATGTAGGGATTGTAGGCGTCTTTGCCGGTGGCGCGCAGAACGAGAAAATCGCCTCCGTTAGCCTTGGCGCACATCCAGCGGAAAGCGTCATCAAGGTCGCTGCCGCCCTGAAGAAGAAAGCTGGGAGCGGGCTTGGTGACCACATCCGACTTGTTGCCGATGCGGAAGTACTTGTATTCCTGCTTGTGCGATGAAAAGCAAAGTGTGGGTGCGAGTAAGAGAACGAGAAGACAGAAGAAACAGCAACGGCGCATGGGAAGCCTCCGCCAGATGGAATGCATGATTCGGAGGCATGGTAGCCCAATCTGCAACAAAAATCGATGACTACGAGCGACTCGGTGATTGCGCATCGGATATCAGCGACTATAATGCGCAAATCAGGAGAATTTACCATGGCTCGGTTTCCTAGGTACTTTTGCGCACTTCTGTTCTGCTTCTTCCTCGCCGTCCCAATTGCTCAGTCCCAGCAGCCCAGGCCCGCCGCCATCGAAGGCTTCGCCGATGACCACGCGCGGCAGGAGCGGGTGTGGGAGGAGAAGTTCCGCGCCGGCATCTCCACGGAGAACCTGCGTGCGTACATGCAGCGGCTGAGCGCGCGTCCGCATCACGTCGGCTCCGCTTACGACAAGGAGAACGCCGAGTGGATCCTCTCCAAGTTCAAGGAGTGGGGCTACGATGCCAGCATCGAGACCTTCTACGTTCTGTTCCCGACGCCCAAAGAGCGGCTGCTGGAGATGACCGCGCCCACGAGGTTCACCGCGAAGCTGGCGGAGCCCGCACTCCCGGTTGATCCAACCTCGGGACAGACCTCCGAGCAGCTGCCGACGTACAACGCCTATTCCATTGACGGTGACGTGACCGGCCCGCTGGTGTACGTCAACGAGGGTTTGCGCGAGGACTACGAAGAACTCGAGCGGATGGGAATTCCTGTTAAGGGCGCCATCGTGATCGCGCGCTACGGAGACGCGTGGCGCGGTATCAAGCCGAAGGTCGCCGCTGAGCACGGCGCGATCGGCTGCATCATCTACTCCGACCCACAGGAGGACGGCTACTACGAGGGTGTCGCCTTTCCCGCCGGCCCCATGCGCCCGCCGGATGGCGTGCAGCGCGGCAGTGTGATGGATACCGACTATCCGGGTGACCCGCTGACGCCGGGCGTGGGGGCCACGAAAGACGCTCACAGGCTATCGCTGCGGGAGGCCGGAACGATCACCAAGATCCCGGTGCTGCCCATCTCTTACGCCGACGCTCAGCCGCTGCTGGCGGCGCTGACCGGCCCCACCGCGCCGGAGAGGTGGCGGGGCGCTCTGCCCATCACCTATCGCATCGGCCCGGGGCCGGCGACTGTGCATCTGAAGGTCACCTCCAACTGGGACATCAAGCCTGTGTACGACGTGATTGCCAGGCTGCCGGGCGCGGAATTCCCCGACGAATGGGTGATGCGCGGCAATCATCACGACGCCTGGGTGAACGGCGCCAGCGACCCGGTCTCCGGAATGGTTGCGGTGATGGAGGAAGCGCGGGTGATGGGCGAGCTTGTGAAGCAGGGCTGGCGGCCGAAGCGCACCATCATCTTTGCCGCCTGGGACGGCGAAGAGCCCGGCCTGCTTGGCTCCACGGAGTGGGTGGAGACCCACCTCGACGAACTGCAGAAGCACGGTGTGGCGTACATCAACTCGGACAACACCGGCCGCGGGTTCTTCCGCGCAAGGGGAGCGCACTGCCTCGAGCATTTCATCAATGACGTCGCGCGCGACATTCAGGACCCTGAGACTTCTCTCACCATCTGGAAACGGGCGCAGTTGAACCGCATCTACAAAGCGGACTCCGCCGACGAGCGCGCTGAGCTCCGCAGTAGGGCCGACCTGCGCATCGGGGCGCTCGGCGACGGCTCGGATTACACCTCGTTCATCCATCACGCCGGCATTCCCGCCATGGACCTCCGCTTCGGCGGCGAGGACATCGGTGGGGAGTACCACTCCATCTACGACGATTACTACTGGTACACGCACTTCAGCGACACGAAGTTCGTGTACGGCAAGGCGCTGGCTGAAACCGCGGGCACGGCCATCATGCGGCTGGCCGATGCCGACCTGATTCCTTTGCAGTTCGAGAATTCCGCGGAGACGATCCGGACCTACGTGAAGGATCTGCAGAAGTTCCTGAAGCAGAGCCAGGACGAGATCAGCGAACGCAACCGCGAGATTGATGAAGGCGTGTACCAGGCAATCACCGACCCGCAAAAGACCCTGGTGCCGCCTCCGGCCGAAGCGATGCCCATCTTCATGAATTTCGCACCACTGGAAAATGCCCTGGTGGACCTGGATCGCAGCGTGGCGAGGTACTCCGCCGCGTTGAAGAAGGCACAGGCGAACGGCGGGTCGGCCCTGGCGCGTTCGCTGGCGAAGGTCAACGAACTGCTAATGCAGACTGAACGCCGCTACACCAGCCCCGAGGGGCTGCCGGATCGTCCGTGGTTCCGGCACCAGATCTACGCACCGGGCGCCTACACGGGCTACGCCGCCAAGCCCATCGCGGCGGTGCGCGAAGCCATGGATAAGAAGGACTGGAGGCTTGCTGACTCGCAGATCCCGCGCATCGGCAGGATCCTCACGGACGAAGCCGCGGCGATTGATGCAGCCGC